>ENA-ORXT01000126-ORXT01000126.1-marine-metagenome-genome-assembly--contig:-NODE-126-length-126573-cov-62.990102_pt1 | contig 126573 bp, 110 predicted proteins | sample MGYA00237868_ERZ511482 | MGnify/ENA metagenome assembly ERZ511482 | reverse complement strand
TGCAGCGTGGACTTCAGCTGATCGTCGCTCCAACGCTTCAACATGTCGCCGATGTTGCAGGTAATCGTGCCTCTCGTCGGCTCAACGCTGGTCCACGCTAGAGGTGCGCCATTGCGTGCCGCAGGGTCGGCACCGGCTCCGGGGCACACTTGCAGGCCCCGCTGGCCCGGCCGCTGGTGTAGCAAGGTTAGGCAGTCGTAGTCGGTGTGGGCACCGGCGCGCCACAATCCGGTGGCTGCTTCTTCTGGTGTCAGGGCGAAGTAGTGGAGCAGGCGCAAGGTGGCCTGGTACCCGTCGGATGCCGGATCATGTGCTGCGTTGAAGAAGTCGTCTTCGAAGCCGAGCTTGCGGGCAAAGCAACCGAGCAACTTCATCGCCAGCGTCCAGTTCGCCTGCTCGAACGATGTGAGGTCTGAGCGAAATCCGGCCACCAGATCGGCGTCGGGCCACAAGCCCAGTTCGTCCATCTGAGATGTCGTGATCTGATACGACTCCTTCTGGTCGAGTGTCCCTGTCGAGGGCCGCTTCTGCGTCATGGATTCCCAACCGGAGTTCGAGTTGGCAGGCCGCGCAACGTCGTGCTTGTGAGCTAGTTCCAGGGCAAAGAAGGACTCGGCGTGGGCGAAGGCACGGTCGATTTCGATCGCATCGATGCCGTGGTTGGTGACCTGAAAGAAGCCGACCTCGACCGAGGCCTGCCAGATGGCGTCATCGATCTCCGGAAGTCGCTCGTCGAAGTTGCTTAGATCGATACGAGGGATCTCCCGGTCGACTTCGACACCCAACCCCCCGAATGACCGCTCCATCTGGACTTCGAGATCAGCCGATGCTGCTGCAGTTGGTTCCATACCTGTCCAGTTTGCAGCCGTAACCGAGCTCCGTCCAGCTCAGTCATGAGCCGTTTGAACCGACTGAGGGCACTTGGGGCCGAGTGGCGACTCCACAGCTGGGGTTTTGACTCATAGTTAGGCCAGCCCCTCTAAAATGAGCCAGCTGCAGAACCGCTCCATACCTATCGAGCAGCCGTGACCAATTACCAATGCCAGAACTCGCACTAGGACAGTTCGCGACTGCCGAACTGCTCGCTGATCCGCATCACATCGTGGGTGTTGTTGACCCCGCGATGGTGGTTCGATGGATCAGCACGTCGGCCTCAAACTATGGGCTCGACGCAGTCGGCCGATCGATCGTCGATTTGATCCACCCCGACGATTTCCAGCGTGCTGCCCAGGCGTTCGATGGTTCCGCACAACGCAAAGGCTTCGAGCCGAGCCTGATGTCGGCCTCGCCCATTCCGCTACGCATCATCACCGGAACGGGTGTTGTGCCGTTTGAAGCGACCGGGCGTTGGTTCCACGACGACGACAAAGCACTCTGGCTCATCACGAGTTTGCGAGATGTGTCGACGCGTTACGCAATTGACCGAGCGTTCCGACAGCTTGCCACTGGTTGCACCGAGCAGGAATCGGTGCGGTCGGTCATTGATGCTGCTCACGAATTCGGCGGTGTTGCGGGCGCGCAGATGTTGTGGACTTCGGGTCGTGCGCGCAAGACGTTTGGCGATCTCGGCGCACAGCTCGCGCTGGTCGACGATCTGTTGGGAGACCTGAGTCGCGTCGAAGCACCGGGTTGTGTGCTGGACATGGACGAAAGCGACTGGGCCAGCGCGTTTCCGGTTCGAGCCGGGCGCGATCGGCTGGGAACGCTGGCGATATGGGGACGTGGCCCCCGCCCCGATGTGGCTTTCACCGCCGCAGCGATGGTTTCGCTACTGGACCTTGCGGCCCTGTCGCTCAAGCGTGCAGGAGAGCTTGCCGAACTGCAACGCCAAGCGACTACCGACCAAATCACGGGATTGCTGAACCGACACGCCTTCTTCGCACTGCTCGAAGGCCTAGTGCATCAAAGCGCAATCATGTACATCGATCTCGACGACTTCAAAGCCATCAACGACGAGTTCGGTCACACAGTGGGCGATCGGTTGCTGCGCGTGGTGAGCCGTCGCATCAGTGACGCACTCGGCCCCGACGATTTCGTTGGTCGGGTCGGTGGCGACGAGTTCGCCGTGTTGTGCCGTTGCGCCTCATCGGGCCAGGTCCGTGCCACGGGCGAACGCATCGTCGATGCCCTGAATCGGACCTTCACCATCGATGGCCACAGCATCGCGGCTGGCGCCAGCGTCGGGATTGCCTACTGCGGTTCGGCCACTCGCGGCCGCCCGCTTCTCGACCGAGCCGACCAAGCGCTTCTGGAAGCCAAAGCGCAGGGGAAGGGCCGCACGGCTATCGTTTTTACGATTTCGTAGCTCGCTATCTGTCGAGAAAGGCGCTTAGGAGCTGGTTGAACTCAGCGGGTCGATCCAGGTTCAGCAAGTGGTTGCAATTCTGGATCACTTCGAGTCGTGCGTTGGGGAGACCGTCGACCAGTTCCTGAAGGGCGGCGACCGGCGCGGTCGTATCGTCGGCGCCTGCCAGGCACAGCGTCGGCGCCGCGATCTGATCCAGCCGATCGATGAAGTTCCACGTGACCAGGCACTGCAGCGCTTGGCGGTACGCCTGCGTGGAAATACGCGACATGGAAGCAACACAGTTGGCGGAGGCCAGCGTTGGGGCTTCTGTGCTCAGCAGTGTCGGCACGACCTCGGGAGCGAGGTCGGCAGGTGTCTTGCCGCCGTCGAGTGGCGCGAGCCGCGACGCCAAGAATTTCTCCGCAAACAACGTGCTTCCTCGCCCGAACTGCGACGACGTTGCGGCCAACACCAGCTGGTCGACGCGGTCGCCGTGATCGGCCGCAAATTGTTGGGCGATGTAGCCGCCCATCGACAGGCCGACGATGGTGGCCCGCTGCACGTCTGCGTCGTCCAGCACCCGTGCCAGCATGTCGGCCAGGTTCGGCCAAGTCAGCGGTTCGATGGGCGGCGAGTTGCCGTAGCCGGGCAGCGTCCATGCCACGCAGCGGTAAGACGCCGAGAACTCTGCGATCTGCGGCTGCCAGTTGGTGTGGTCGCCGCCGAGCCCGTGGAGGAAGACCAGCGTTGTCGGACCTTGCCCGACCGCCACGTACTCCGCGAGCGTGTCGTTCATGCAAGCTCGCCCTGCAACACGCCTGCGTCGACCACGGCGCTGCCATCGAGTTCGATGGTGCATCCTCGCATGGGGAGATCGAAGTGGCCCAAGGTGTGCCGGCCGGCAACTTCGTTGGCGCCGGTCGAATACAGGAAGTTGCCGCCAAAGGCACGTAGCTCGGTGCCGTTGGTCTGCGTCTTGTCATACATCGCCATGGAATCCCAGCGCGCCGCGGGGTTCATGCCCCAGCCGACGTGCGATACGGCGTACGCCTCGCGGTCACCCCAGGCGTCGAGATAACTTTTCATCAGCGCTGCGTCGATACCGTCGCCTTCGATATCGACGATGAAGTCGTTTTCGATGGTGCAGCGAATGGGCGAATCGGTGTATCGCTTGAAGGTGAGGTTGACGTCGCCGACGTCGAGCACCAGGGTGCCGTTGACCGACCCTTCGGACGGGAAGCACAGGCATAGACCGCCGGGCCAGTGTGCAATGGTGCCGGGTCGAGCGGTATAGCCCCAGCTGGAGCCTGCGGGTGCGGTTTCCACATCAATCGACAGGTCGGTGCCGGCAGCGCTGGTGACACGCATCTCCTTGGCAGCTCGCAACATCTTGGTGCCGGCCTTGACCTTGGCTTCGAGCGCCGTGTCGGGCACAAGGCGCTCGAGGATCTCGGGATGTTCGTTGGACACCATCAGGGCCCGGGCCCCGCCACCCAGAAGCTGGGGCAACTCGGGAGCATGCAGCAACCCTTCGACGGTGCAATCCGCAATCAACGCAACCTGTGACAGCGCAGCGATGACCGGAGCGGACCCGCCAATGGCATCGCTTGCGCCGGTCGATCGGATGGCGACCGGCGCCGTCTGAGCAGGGGTCTGCATCGTGACGCGAAAGACGTTGGCACCCAGGCGTTTCAGGGCCAGTTCGCTGAGCTCGACGTTGACTGCTCGGCTTTGCGTTTCGGCCAAGACGGCACAGTCATCGCCCGGCTCGACGCCGCACAAGCGGAACACCTCGGCAAAGGCATCTATCCATTTGGCTTCGATCCGTTCAGCAAGCATGTTTCAACGATGCCACATGGAGCCGCCGTCCACATCCTTGACACGTACTCGCCTTCGGGCTGGCAATGCCATGACCGTTGAGAGATACTTCAAGCATGAATGATTTCCTGCTTACTCCCCAGCGCCGCGAGATTGTCGCCAAGATGACCGCTGCGGCTGTCGAGTTCCCGAAGCGGGCCATCGATTCTGATCGCGACGCCGCCTTCCCGTACGAGAACTGGGAAGACCTGAAGGCTGCGGGCCTGCTCGGCATATGTATCCCCGAAGAACACGGCGGCCTCGGTGGTGACTTTGTGGCCTATGCGCTGGCGTCAGAGGAACTCGGGCGGCACTGCGCCACCACCGGCCTGACGTTCAACATGCACGTCGCCACCACACTCATGGTCGGCCAGATCGCCGACGATATGGACTTGTCCGACGAAGAGCGTGCCACGCAACACCAACGACGCGAGCAGCTGTGGCACGGCGTGATCAACGATCACACGATTCACAGCCAGCCCTTCAGCGAGGGCACTGCGGCGTCTGCGACGGGCGGATTTGCGACCATGGCCAAGAAGGTCGACGGTGGCTACTTGGTCACGGGTCGCAAGATCTTCGCTTCACTCTCCGGCGCCGCCGACATCCACAACGTGGTGTGTGTCTCCGACGTCGACGACCAGCTGCATCTCATGGGTGTACCCGCCGACGGTGACGGTGTCGAGATCCAAGGCGACTGGGATCCCCTGGGCATGCGCGGCACCGATTCGCGCAATCTGCTCATGACCGATGTGTTCGTGCCCGAGGGCAACGAGTGGATTCCACCCGGCATGTTCGAGCAGGCAGCATGGCGCTGGCCGTATTTCTACATGACGCTCTCGTTCTCCTACCTGGGCCTGATGCGACAGATTCTGGACTACACCGGTGCCTACTTGCGCGGCGAGCACGGCACCAGTGCGCGGCGCGACAACCACATCAAGCAGCACGGCTGGGCCGACATGCAAATGACCTACGACCGAGCCCAGGCGCTTTGCTATCGAGTGTTGGGCGAGGTGTCTGCGGACCCCAGTCGCGATTCGTTGCGCCGGGCATGGACGTCCATGGTCACCACCATGCAAGGCGCACCCGAACTGGCCTCCACGGCGATCGAAATCGCAGGCGGACGTTCGATGCTGCGCCCATCCGTGCTCGAACAGGCCTACCGCGACTCCCGCGCCGGGGCCACCATGTTGCCCTGGAGTGTCGAAGTCTGCCTCGACCGTCTGGGTCGGTTCGACCTCTTCCCCGAATCCGACCGATTCAATTCCTGAACGCGCCGGCGCCCTCGCGCCGAGAAGCGCCGGGTCAGGACAGAGTGCGGACGTAATAGATGCGGTTGTAGCCCGCTTCTGACGAACGGTGCGTCTCGACATAGCCGCGACGTTCGTAGTAGGTGGTGTTCGCAGTCATTGCTTCGTTCGTGAACAGCCGAACCTCGTCGAAACCGGCCGAACGGGCAACATGATCGGCCCGGGCCAGCAAGATCGACCCAACGCCGGTTCCTTGGCGTGCTGGCCACACGGCCACATTGTCGACATGCCAGTGACCGCTGCGGGCCCACATCACGATCAGGCCTGCAAGGTCCTCGCCATCTATGGCCACGGTGATCGCTTCGGCTCGAATCAGTGACCCGTAATCGTCCAGCATGGGTGCCGGCTTCTCACCGATGTCGTCGACGTAGCCCTGGTACGCCGCGTTGACGCAGGCCACGATGGCGTCGAGGTCCTCGGGCTGGGCAGGACGAATGCGAATGCCGGTCACGCATCCAGCCTTGCAGGTTTTGTCACTCAGCACGCGTCCGGGCGCGACGCGAACCCGAGGTAGTGAACAGCCGACGGCGTCCTTCGGGTCCATCTGGTAGAGGTGAACAGCGATTCGAGCGCGGTTGCCGAAGATGTTCGGTGATCGCACCATTGGATTCCAGCACCTCGACCAGTGCAAGGTCGGTCACCTCGATCAGCTCAACGTCATGGGCAACGCCGCATGATGACTAGTCGAGTTGTGTGAGTTTGGTTTCGACGTGGGCGAGTTCGCTTGGGTTCGACGTCAGCTCGAAAGCCCGCTCGAAGCTGCGGCGAGCGCCAGCCGTATCTCCACTACGCAGCAACAACTCGGCGCGACTGGTATGTAGCAGGTGATAGTCTTCGAGCCCATCGATTCGGTCGAGCTCACGCAGTCCAGCCTGGTGTCCCTGGTCCATGGCGATGGCCACGGCGCGGTTCAGCGCGACGACGGGTGAGGGCCGCACGGCGATGAGCTGATCGTAGAGCGCGGTGATCTGTCCCCAGTCGGTATCTGCCGCCGTAGGGGCGTTGCTGTGGTTCGATGCAATCAACGCCTGTAGTTGGTAGCTCCCGGGTCGCATCATCTGCATGGCCTGACCAAGTACTCGGTTCGCAGCCCGGATCTCATCGACATGCCATCGACTGCGATCTTGTTCGTCCAATTGCACCAGCGCATCACCTTTGAATCGAGCGTTGCGGCGAGCGTGTGTCAACGCGAGCAGAGCGAGTAGCCCGCGGGCTTCGGCACTTTCTGTGGCCAGCGACGCAACGACATCTGCCAGGCGAATGGCTTCTTCACAAAGGTCGACTCGCATGGCCTCGACCGAACCACTGCGGCTGAGATAACCCTCGTTGAAGATCAGGTAGAGGACGGCAAGAACCGCGTCGACTCGATCGTCGATGTCGTCGGGTTCCTGCAACGGAATGCTGGCTTCGCGAATCTTCTTCTTGGCCCGGGTGATCCGCGCCGCCAATGTGGGAACCGGCACCATGAAAGCGGCTGCGATCTCATCGGTGGCGAGACCGCCGACCAGACGCAAGGTGAGTGCCACCTGCGCATCGATGTGCAACGCGGGGTGACAGCACAGCAGGATCAGTCGAAGCCGCTCATCTCGGACGGGCTCGCCCGAGCCGTCTCGAATCAAGATGTTCGAACCACCACCAGCGCTTTCGGACCCGTCGTCTCCAGCCACCAGTTCGGCGGCGTTCGCTTCGAAACGCCGCCGCTCGGCGCCAACTCGTCGCAAGCGGTCCAGCGCTTTTCGCTGTGCGACCCGGTAGAGCCATCCGCCGGGATTGTCGGGCACCGAGTCGGCCGTCCAGCGCTGCGAGGCTTCGATGAGTGCTTCTTGCACCGCCTCGTCGGCCAGATCGAGATCATCGAATCGACGAGTGAGCGATGCCAATACCTGGCCCGAATGATCACGAGCCAGGCGCGCGATGGCGTCTGCCGTGGCCGAAGTCTCCCTCGTACCCCGGCTGGCGTCTACTGGCATCACCGAATCAGTATTGCATCGACCGATCAGGCCCCGGGCCGGAAGGCGACCGGCCGAACCTCGAACTTGCCAGCCGGAATCGGAACGCGGCGAGCAATCGCCATGGCTTCGTCGAGCGTGTCACAGCTCACCAGGTAGTAGCCACCGAGCTGTTCCTTGGTTTCGGCGTAGGGGCCATCGGTCATGCTCTCGGTGCCGTCGAAGTTCTTCGTCAACACGGTGGCGCTGTCGGTACCGGCGAGCGAGGCGCCGCCGACCATCTGACCGGCATCGAGCAGTGTCTGGTTGAAGGCCATCCACTCGCCCATCATGGCGTCGAACTCGGGCGAGCCGGGTGCGAAGTCGGGGTGCTGGCTTTCGTCGCTGTACAGCAGGATCATGTATTCCATTGGTCTTCTTCTTTCGTGGGTGGTGCGGATTGTCTATTGATAGAGGATGTGTGAACTAGCAGGTGCGGAAAAACACATGCCAGCGCCAGAACGACCATCCATCCGACCACGCTGCGTCGAATTTTCCGGCCATTCCGATCCAAGGAGTGCCCGAAAACCTCTCCTGGCGTGGTCAGCGCCTGGCCGCTCTGGCATCCACCGGCATTCTTCCGCACCCTGCCTAGGCGTTGGCCGAGACGGATGCTGCTCGAGCGAGCCGGTCGAGGGTGATGGTCATACCTTGGCGGAGATTGGACTCACGATTGGTGACTCCCGCCCGCTTCTGGAGCAAGCGAATGAACAGCGGCGAGCGGCGATCTTGGATGACTTCCTCGGTGACACGTGTTCCCTGGTCGGTTCGCTCGAGGTGGTAGCGCCACGTCGGGCCCGATTTTCCGGGAACCTTGAAGGCAAACGTGCGACCGGGATCTGCCTCGGTCACCGTTGGTTTCGTGGCCCACGAGCTCGCTCCCAACTTGTTCTTGCCTTTGAACGTTGCCCCTACTGCCGGCCCGGTTGCACCGCCCAGCCACTCGGCTTCGACGGTCTCGGGACTCCACTCGCCCATGCGGGTGATGTCGCTGACCAAGTCATAGATGACGTCGGGTTCTGCGTCGATGATGCGCTCGACTCGAATATTCACTGGCTCGGGTTTTGTCGCCATGTCGGTATCTCCTCGTGTTGTGATCCCGAGCTGATCTCAGGGGCCCTCACCAGGTAGACGCAACGCTCGACAAGAATCGACAGCTATCGCCAGAACTTTCTCGCTTTCCTTTTCGGACAGTGCTCGATCGCCGGTTTCGGCACTGGATAGGTCCCATGACAGGTACAGGCTCTCGTGCTTGGCTGATCTTCTTGTCGCCGTGTCTCGGCCCAGCAGGTTTCAGCCGAAGGACATGACCTCTTCGTACCAGCCGGCGCCGATGATCTTGAGCGATCCATTGTTGGGCTCTCGCGCCGGGTAGGCGTCGCCATTGCGCTGATACTCGCCCAGTACCCGTTCGGCTTCGGCGGCGTCGGTGCCGGTCAGCTCATAAATCGTCACGTAGCCACTCGGCGCAGGTCCTGCAAAGTCGCGCACCGCGCGGTAACACCTGGCGGCGGCGATATGCGGGGCATTGAAGGTGTCCTCGACATGATTGCCGAGGTACCACTCGTTGAATGCCTCCACCATGTCTGCTTGTGGCTCGACGAGCCCGATCAGTACCAGTTTTTTGTCGGTCATCTTTACACCTTGGTTGTTGAGCTGCCGGCGGGGGAGTTGGCGAACATGGCCTCGCTGTCGAATCCAATACGGATGTCGGGAACGATCTCGATCACCACCCGATCCGGTCCTTCGAGATGGCTTACGAACGCCGCTTGCTTTTCGCGATCACCGGGCCGAACCCGTGCCGCCAGAGCCGGATAGAACCAGGCTGCAACTTCGGGATCCTCGTGCACGGACGCCGTTCCCTTGTAGGTAACCGACTGGCTCACGCCAATGTCGGTGCCGCGACTGCTGACCGCAACTGCGACTCGAGGCCGGGCTTCGATCGCGGGCACGCGTTTGCGTCGCCGGGTGCAGGTCATCCAGAAGCGACCGTCGTCGTACACGAAGTTCATGATGACGCCGACTGGGTCGCCGGCCTTCGTCGTCCACATGAACGTGCACTCGGTTTGAGTGGTGAGCAGCGTGAGCTCGCGGTCGTCGTTCAGATGAAACGTGGAAACATCGTCGTAACTACTCACATAATCATCATCGGAATCTGCCATGACCAACTATCGCATCGCCACGCACGGCGGCTTGCATTGGTGAGACGACGTCACCATTGAGTCGGACTCAGGTTGCGATGAGCGTGGTGTAGATGATGCCGATCTGGTCGGCGAACTCGGGATGCAGTGGAAGGTAGGGCTGCGGGCCCGACACGGACGCAGTGCACAGGCCCTCGGCGACCAGGGTGGCAACGAGTTCATCGCACCGGCGTTGCTGCCACAGATCGGTGCGTTGGGTGAAGATGATGGCGCCGCCAGAGCGAGTGATCCGAAGCAGCTCACGCAGGGTCGCCTGGGTATCGACCAGATACGAGAACACGCCAACACTGACCACGACGGCAAATCGATCGTCGGCGAAATCGAGCGAGCCATTCAGATCGAGATGGTCAACCTGGCTGTAGATGCCTCGGTGGCGGGCGGCGTCGACGCTGGCCGGCGTGAAGTCGCCGCCGGTCAGGTCGGTGATTCCCGCCGCCCGAAGCGCCACGCCGGCTCGTCCGGTGCCGCAGCCGGCATCCAACACCGGGCCCGGGTGCTGTTGGATGAGCGCAGCGGCCATGGCGGCGACGCGTTCCGGTGCTTCGTACCCCCAACCGGCCACATCGGTGTCATAGCTACCGCTGTTGGTCCAGGTGTCGTAGTACTCGGCGATGTCCTCTGGGGCGGCGTTCGACTCGGCAGCCAGCCCCTCGCTCATTGGCTGAACTCGGGGAGTGCGTGGGCGAGTTCACGACGGGTTTGACACAAAATCACTTCGCCGACACTGCGCACGGTGAACGCACGAGGCGCAGCATGGTCGTGGAGGTGATGATGGTGTGAAAGCCATTGATCATGCTTCACTCTTGCCCAGCGGCGCGGCAGCGGTCAAGGGCCGGGCTTGGCTAGCTGTTGCTCAGCGTGTCGAGGTAGGCCTTGCCGCGCGCGCTGAGTTCGTAGCCGGGCGAGAAGCTGATCGTGAGGCCGAGCCCTTTCAGCTTGCGCACATCGTTTTTGAACGTCGGCTTGTCGAGGCCCAACCCCGCAGCCAGGTCGGGGGCCCGAACCCGAGGATTCTCGTTCAACACGTGCAGGAAGGTGGTGGTCCACGCGCCACGCTTCGAGGCCTGGTCGAGTCGGGCCAAGCGGTTCTGCAAGTCGGCTACATCATCGGCGCTCAGGTCGGCATTCTCGCGGAGGGCAATGCGCGGATCGACGCCCCCGTATTCGACGGTGATGCGATAGATGTCGCCGTCGTCGCGACTGTCGAGTTCTCGCAACAAGACTGCCTTGGACTCGAAACCGGCGCGCCCGGCTTCGCCGGCAGTGATCTTCGACCTGGTGACCTGCTCGAGGGCCACGATGTTCAACATGCCAACCGACGTGCGCAGCTGGCCGCCGTGTTTGATGGTCGGCTTGCGCCATTTGCGAAAGATGAGGTCGAGATCGCCCGCTTCGATCTGATCCAGAATCGCTCGTTTTATACGCACCCGCCAATGGTGCCATATCCCTTGCTCGCTCTAAGGTGCGAACCGTGCTGATCACTGCAGAAAAAGTTGGGGCGACAGTTTCCGACGTCGACGTTCGCCAACTCGATCATGACGGGGCCCGGCAACTTGCGCAGGCATGGGCCGACCATGGCGTGTTGTTCTTCCACGACCAGGAACTCACACCCGACGACCACATCACATTTGCCGAACGGTTCGCCACGATCGACGTGAACAAGTTCTTCAAGGCGGTGGACACACACCCACAGATTGCGACCGTGCTCAAAGAGGCCGACCAGGAGGGCAACATCGGCGGTGCCTGGCACACCGATCACACCTATGACCAGATCCCCGCCCGGGGGTCGATCCTGCTGGCACGCGAGGTGCCTCCGACCGGCGGCGATACCCGATTCGCCGATGTCGGCGCTGCGTTCGATGCGCTCTCCCCGGGCCTGCAGAAAACTCTTGAGTCGCTGCACGCCGTTCACAGCAACGAGCACGTGTTCGGTAAGGCGTCTGACTACAGCAAGCGCGACGACCGTCTCGGGAACCCCGACGGCGTCGGCAGCGCCACCCACCCGGTCGTGATCGCCCACCCGCAAACCGGACGCAAGCTGCTCTATGTGAACATGGCCTTCACCCTGCACTTCGTGGGCTGGTCCGTCGAAGAGTCTGCACCTCTGCTTCAGTACCTCTACGAGCATGTCGGCCAGGACCAATTCACTACGCAGTTCAGCTGGAACGTGGGCTCGATCGCCATGTGGGACAACCGCAGCACCTGGCATTGGGCGCTGAACGATTATCCCGGCTACCGCCGTCTCATGCATCGCATCACCATCAGCGGCGACCCCCTTGCCGCCGCCGCTGGGGCAAGCTCTTGAAGGTCTGGGCTTGGCACCCAGCTAGAGAAAGTTGCGCCAGAACAGGCCGACACTCGACAAGACAAGTATGCCGAGCACGACGCGATCGAAGTTCGCGACGCTGAGCGGCAACCGCCCCGGCATGACGAGACGCCCTCGGATGTCAGCGTCGGCGCTGGCTGGTCGCAGCCGTCGGTAGTCGCCATGGGCAGCATGGACCAAGGCTTCGAGGTCTACGTCCGGCGCCGGACGATTCGCTGCCTCGAGGCTGGGTTCGGTGACTGTCATGAGGCTTGATCGCCACTGCGCTCGAGCGCACCTGCGAATCCGGCCGACACCATCTCGGTGATGGCTGGCGGTGCACACCGAGGGTGCCCGGAGTTGAACGGTGGGTCGGGGTCGTACTCGATGTTGAGTTGTATCGCCTGGGCCACTTCGTCGGTTTGCAGGTCCGCAACCAGCTGCAGCGCCATGTCGATACCAGACGACACGCCCGCGGCAGTGATGATCTTGCCTTGTTGCACGACGCGCTCATCGGTCGGAATGGCACCGAACTCACTGAGCGTGTCGCGCACATACCAGTGGCTCGTGGCGGGCACACCGTTCAGCACCCCAGCTGCCCCGAGCAGCTGCGAGCCGGTGCAGACCGAGGTGGTCCGTACCGTTCCCGGATGCACGTGACGGATCCAATCGATGATCGGATGCGTCTTTTCTCGCGACATCGGCACGGTGATGACACCGCCCGGGATCACGATCACATCGGGGTCGACCATCTCGCTGTAGGCCGCGTGGGCAACGACCGCCATACGTCCATTCGAATCCATGACCGGCCCTGGTTGTTCCGCCAGAAAGGTGATCTCGCTGTGGGGAAGACCGGCGAGCACCGAATAGGGGCCGATGGCATCGAGCATGGTGACGCGATCGAAAAGAGCAATCGCGATCGAGAGTGGTGCAGTCGCAGTTTCGGTCATGACCACAGTCTTCATCACCACGCGTTGCCACGCCACTCGGCTCGAATTGACTAGTCATTCACATAGCTGCGACAGTGGGGCCCTGTTCAGCAGGACCGCGTGTGTGCGTGGTCAGAAAAACTTCACTTGGAGGGGAATCCATGTCCAACAAATTTGCGAGGTTGCTCGCGCTTCTACTGGCATTGGCGCTTGTCGCCGCTGCGTGCGGAAGCAGCAGCGACGGTGAGTCCGCCGACGTCGACGATGGTGGCTCTGCCCTGTCGACCGACAACGATGCCGGAGACGACGGCGACGATGCCATGGCCGACGAAGATGACGCCATGGAAGACGATGCCATGGCCGACGAAGATGACGCCATGGAAGACGATGCCATGGAAGACGACGCCATGGAAGACGACGCCATGGAAGATGACGCCATGGAAGACGAAGATGACGCCATGGAAGACGATGCCATGGAAGATGACGCCATGGCTGATGGCGACAATCCTGCAGATCCTGCCATCAATGGCGAAAGCGCCGGTGACTTCTACGAGGCCATCAACAACCCGGCAGGCGCAGCCGATGACAGCCTCGAGCCAGTAGTCATCACCATGTCGAACATGGAAGGTACGCCTGGCGTTTCTTTCCCTGAAGTTCGCGAAGGCTTCGAGATCGCTGTTGAACAGATCAACAATGAGCTCGGTGGTATCGATGGACGTCCGATCGAATTCGAAGCATGTGCCCATGAGTTCGATCCGAATGCGGCCATCAACTGCGCGAACGAGATCGCAGAAACCCAGCCGAACCTCAATGTCAACGGCATCGAGTTCTTCACGCCGGCTATGTACCCCACGTTCATCAGCGCTGGCGTGCCGACGATCCAGACCGTGCCGATCTTCGTGGCCGACTTCACCCAGCCCGAGGTCATCTCGGTTTGGGGTGGCTGCCCAGTGGCCTTCCCCGGTGGCGCAACCTACACCGTTGAAACCCTTGGCCTGACCAAGACTGCTGTCTTGTACGCCAATACGCCGCCAGGCATCGAGTGCTACGAAGACACCGAAAAGCGCTTCTGGGGCTACTTGACCGAACAGGAATACCCTGACCAGTCGTTCCAGGGATTCGCCGATCAGTCTTCTGATCCTTCAGACGACGACGCAACCGTGCAGGCAATCATCGAATACTTCGGTGACACCCCACCGGAAGAGACCGGTATTTTCTTCGGTATCTCCGCTGCTGACTGCAACGGAATCATGTCGGCAATCACCGCCTCTGGCGTCGACACAACCGTTATCGGCGCCGGCTCCTGCATCGATGACTCGGTGCTCGCGAACCCAGCATCAGTCGGCGCAACGTTCGGCCAGCAGGGTTACATCTCTGAGCGTCCTGATCTTTACGACGACTTCACTGCGTGGGAACTCAACTGGCGCAACGATCATCTCGAGAACTCGCCGCTGCGCGAGGCCCCGGTATCCGCATTCCTGCGGGTCGGTCACTCGACCGGAATCATGGTCTGGGAGATCTTCAATGACATGATCGAAGCCGGCGAAGACATCGACGACGGCGCTGCAGTGGTGGCGTGGATGCAGAACCTCGACAACCAGCACATGGTTGGCACACCGCCAGTCACCTGTACCGACAACACCTCCGAATTCCCGGCTATCTGTAAAAAGACGCTGACCTACACCTTGTGGAACGGCGAAAGCTGGGAACTCGGCCCACTCGACGGTGAACTCATCAACGTTGGTGACATTCAGGCACGGGTAGCCGAAGGCAATCCACGCCCCGACGCGGGTTAACGGCCAACACGCTGTTGGTCTCTGAAGGCTGACAACTTCAACGATCCGGGGCGGCTCTGCTGTGACAGAGTCGCCCCGGTTCGTCAATTACGAGCGCGCTGGGGAGCGCGCATCCTTGGGGAGGAACTTTCGTTGGAAGCCTTTTGGGCAGCACTAGTCGCCGGCATTGGCGCCGGCGGGGTCTACGCGCTTCTCGCGTGCGGGATCGTGGTCGCATTCCGCGGCTCAGGCGTGATCAACTTTGGCCACGGCGCCATTGCTGCATACGCCGCGTTCAACTTCGACGAGCTCCGAGAGCCCGGTCGAGGAAACATCTACCTGCCCTGGGTCGATCCCATACCCGAGTGGGGCGTCTTACAGAAGCTGGGCATCAGCAATCTGCCGGTACGCATCAGCATCACCGAGGACCCGCCGACATGGCTCGCAGTCTTTCTGGTGCTGCTCGTGTCGGCACTCATCGGCGTCATGATGCACTTCTTGGTCTTCCGGCCGCTCCGGAATGCTCCCACCCTGGCCAAGGTCATCGGCTCACTCGGTGTCTTCATCTACTTGGGTGCCGTCTCATTGCGCAATTTCGGCAACAGCACTCGTAACGACCCAGGCTGGTGGAAGTTCGACAGCACCAGCGATGCAAAGACCGTCTGGTTCACCGACAAGACCATGCCGGGTTCGAACCTCTGGCTGGCGCTGACGGCATTGGCCGTTGGCGGCCTGCTCTGGGCTTTCTTCCGCTACTCGCGATTCGGAATCGCGACCCGCGCCGCAGATGAGAACGAAAAGGGCGCAGCGCTGCTGGGTTACTCGCCGCAACTGCTCGCTGGTCTGAACTGGGTGCTGTCATCGGTGCTTGCCGGTATTGCTGGCATCGTGTTCCTGCACAAGACCCAACCCGGCCAGTTCGCCTTGCTCGTGGTCTTTGCGCTTGCGGCTGCGCTGATCGGCAACCTGACTTCGGTCATGGGAGCAACCATTGGCGGCATTGGTCTGGGCATGATCGCCAGCGGTGGCGTGAACCTCTTTCAACGCGACTGGCTCGGCGAGACCGGCAAGTTGTGGCTGCCCGCTGAAGGCATTCGACAGTTCATACCCCTGATCGCCATCATTCTCGTGCTCTACCTACGCGGCGACAAACTACCGGTGCGTGGTTCCATCAGTTCTGGCCGCCAGCCTCGTGCCCCAAAGAGCAACAATGTGACCACTGGCGCCCTGGGGCTCATGGGTGTTGGCTTCTTGATCTCGAACATCTTCGTGTCCAAGTGGGAGTCGGCCTTCAGTACATCACTGATCTTCATGCTGTTCATGTTCAGCCTGGTGGTGCTCGTTGGTTATCTGGGCCAGATCTCGTTGGCGCAATGGAGCCTGGCCGGTGTTGCGGCCTGGGGCATGGCGAGACTTGTCGCCGACGGCATGAAGATCCGCGAGTTCGACTTTTTCGTGAAGAGTGGACCGAACTGGCCCATGCTGCTTGCTTGTATCGCCGGGGTGGCGGCTGCGGTCCTCGTGGGTGTACTGGTGGGGCTACCTGCGCTGCGTATACGCGGTGTGCAGTTGGCGGTAGTGACCCTGGCCGCGGTAGTCGCAATCGAGAAACTCGTGCTGCGTAATCCTGGCCTGATGGGTGAGGGCGCCGATTCGAGTAACCCCTTGCCCGAACTCAAGATCTTCGATTCGAACTTCGGTGGGTTCAACGAAGACTCCGGGCAGGTCGACAACTGGAAGTACACCGTGCTCCTCATTGTCGTTGTCGCAATCGTGGGTGTGCTGGTGGCAAACCTGCGCCGTGGAGTGATCGGGCGTCGTTTCCTGGCGGTTCGAGCGAACGAACGTGCCGCTGCGGCCGCCGGTATCGATGTATCGCAGACCAAGCTGCTCGGATTCGCCATCAGCTCTGGTATCGCTGGTATGGCCGGCGTCATGTTCGCCTTCAAACTGTCGTCGCTGACCAGCGAGCAGTTCAGCCCGCTGCTCGGCTTGAGCCTGCTGGCGTTCGCCTACCTCGGCGGTATCACCACCGTGACCGGCGCCGTCATTGGTGGCCTACTCGTGGCGGGTGGCCTGAACGCAGAAATTCTTGTCACCCACTTCGAGAGTGTTGATCGAACCGTGATCGGTATCGCCGGTGGCGCACTGCTGATCGCCAACGCCATCGCCACGAACGGCGAGGGCATCTCACTGGTCAACGCGACCGCCGGCAAAGAAATATTGCATGGGCTTCGCAGACCCCCCGGAACCTCACCCGAGGAATTCGTCGAAGAGTTCGACGCCATCAACACGGTCAATGAAATGGCCGAAGGAGGTGCTTCGGTATGAGCGAGAATATCCTCGAGACTCGAGGGCTCACGGTTACCTTCGGTGGCCTCAACGCCAACGACAAGGTCGACCTGATCGTCCCCAAGGGCAAGTTCGTCGGCCTGATCGGCCCGAATGGTGCGGGCAAAACGACGTTCATCGATGCCATCACGGGCTATGTGCCGATGTCGGCTGGCACGGCAACATTCGCCGGCGAAGACATTGGTGAACTCAAGCCGCACGAACGAGCCCAACGAGGCCTGGTGCGAACGTTCCAATCGCTCGAACTGTTCGAAGACCTCAGCGTGCGAGACAACCTGCTCGTAGCCGCCTATCCCACCAAGTGGTACAGCTTCATCCTGGACATGTTGCATCTCACACCGACCGATCCCAAGACCGAAGAGCGCGTCGGCTGGGCGCTCGACATCATGGGTCTGACCGACGAAGCCGACGCCATGCCGACCGACCTGTCGCATGGCCGCCGCAAGCTGGTCGGCGTGGCTCGAGCACTCGCTGCACAACCCGAGCTGATCCTGCTCGATGAGCCGGCTGCCGGCTTGGACACGGCCGAGAGCCAAAACCTGGGCCGGCACCTGCGAGAGTTCCTCGATCATGACATGTCCGTGTTCTTGATCGACCACGACATGGGTCTGGTACTCAGCGTGTGCGACTACATCTATGTGCTCGACTTCGGCAAGATCATCGCCGAAGGCACACCCGCTGAAGTACGAGAAGACCCGGCGGTGAAGGCCGCCTATCTCGGTGCCGAAGCCGGTGAAGGACAGGCCGCAGCCGGCGAGGCTGTTGCCAGCGCCCAGGCTGCAGGAGGCGATCAATGAGCGAAACATCCGACGAGCGCCTGCTCGAGGTCAAGAATCTGTCTTCGGGCTACTCCGGGGTCCCGGTCGTGCGCGGCGTGAACATGCACATCAACCCCGGCGAGGTCGTGGCCATGCTCGGGCCGAACGGTGCCGGCAAGACAACAACGCTGCTCACGGTGTCGGGCCTACTCAAGGTCCTCGAGGGAAGCGTCGATGTGCTGGGCGAGCCAGCCACATTCGGGGCGCCCCACAAGGCAGCGCGTCGGGGCTTGGCCCATGTGCCCGAGGACCGCTCGTTGTTCTTTGGCCTGACGGTGCAAGAGAACCTTCGCCTTGGTCTGCGTGGCAACCGCGCTGCCCAAGCCGCGGGTTACGAACGAGCACTCGAGCTGCTCCCAGCACTCAAGCCGTTGATGGGACGGCGTTCCGGCCTGTTGTCCGGTGGTGAGCAGCAGATGCTGGCCATGGCACGGGCACTTGTTGGTGAACCCAAGCTGCTTCTCGTCGATGAAATGAGCCTGGGCTTGGCGCCGATCATCGTGGAACGGTTGCTGCCGATTGTTCGAGACATCGCGGACGAGACCGGCGCTGGTGTGCTCATCGTCGAACAGCACGTCCACCTGGCACTCGACGTATGCGATCGTGCGTATGTGATGAGCCATGGCGAGATCGTGCTCGAAGGTTCAGCCGCCGAGCTCAAGCAGCGCCCGGACCTGCTGGAGGCGAGCTACCTGGGCGGGGAGATCAGCGCATGAATTTCTTGTCGAAGTTGCACAAGGGAACCATCATTTTCGGTGTACTCACCGTGCTCTACCTGCTGATCGTGATTGCCAAGGCCGACGAACCAGACGGCGGTTGGCGAATCGGTTTTCTCGTCGCGCTGGCCGCGATCACGGGAATATTCCAAGCGAGTGCCTTCAAACTCGACTTCGATCTGGCCACGTTCTTCAAATACATGCACCTGTTGCTGGCCGTTGTCTATTTCTGGGGCGCAGCCTTTGGCAAATGGGCCAAACGGGGTGACCCCGATGAGGGCGTACTCAGCGCCCAGGGCGGCACCGGATTCGGCCTGATTGCGGTCATCCTGGGTGTCATCTTGCTCGCGCTGGCCATCATGCGGCTCCGTGGGCAGACCAAGGTTCTACCGGGTCTCGGTGTCGAGCAACTCACGGTGATCGTCGGCTTTGCCGCGTGGATGAACATCCTGGCTTTCATCGTTGGTTGGCTGGCCACGTTCGAAGCCGGCACCGGCTGGGGTGTGGTCGTGGCGTACTTCCCGGCGTCACTGATCCCGCAGCTCGGCGCGATCACGTTGTCGGCAACCGAGCCTGCAACGTCCATCAGCGAGCTCGAAGCCACCAAGCGTCGAACGTTCTCGCTCATTGCACTGCTCGGCGGCATCGGGGTGGCTGCCTTCCCGTTCTTGGCGTGGCTCAATGCCGGCTCCATCACGCTGAGCGCCCTCGACGGTACGTCAGAAGGCGCTCCCTCGGGCCCTCGCTTCGGCTACATGTTGTTGATATTCGGTGTGGTGACAGCGATAGCTGCGCTCATGCGCATGCGCCCGCAGGGGCTGGCTGAACCGGGCCCGAACGCCTTGATCGGTCATGTCCTCATGGGCCTCGGCCTCGCTACCGTGCTGATCCCGGTGGCCACGATGATCTCGGTACTTCGACTCGACATCGATGTGGGCCCCGGCATCGGCCTGTGGCTTGGCCTCCTGGCCGGGCTCGTGCTCGTCGGTGTTGCCGTTATCGAGAATCGCACCCGAGGAGCTGTCGCAGCCTGAGTAGCCTCCTGCTGCTCAGCCTGCTCGGCATAGGAGTTGGCGGGTTCTACGGGCTGATCGGTGCGGGGATCGTCGTCGGGCACAAGGGTGCCGGCGTCATCAATCTGGATCAGGCCGCATTGGCCATGTATCCCGCATATGGCTATGCCACGCTGCGCGAGTCTGGCGAGCTCTACATGCCATGGTTCGACTTCATCCCCGGGCCGCTGGACATCCCTGTTGCAGTCTCGTTCGGCACCAGCTTGTCCAAGCCTGCGGCGCTTGCCGGTGCGCTCGCAATCTCGGTAGTGCTCGGTCTCGCGCTGCACTTCCTGGTGTTCGGGCCGTTGCGCACCAGCCCACCGATCTCCAAGATCATCGCGTCGCTCGGGGTGCTGTCGTATCTGCAGTCGATCGCAGCCCACCATTTTGGTGTGGGCTCACGGCAGGTCGACGGCATCCTTCCCACAGGCAGCGTCGAGAACGTGTTCGGGCTCGGCAACAACCTGGCATACAGCCGGATCGCGCTAGCCCTGATCGCCGTGACTGTGGGAATCGCGCTGTGGGCGTATTACCGATTCACCATGACCGGCTTGGCCACACGGGCGGCCGACGAGTCGCCCGTGGGTTCTGTCATGCTCGGCTGGTCACCCGGTCGGCTGGCCTCGATCAACTGGCTCATCTCTTCGGTCATCACCGGACTGGCCGGCGTGCTCTTTCTCGACATCACATTGCTCTCGCCGGTGGGCTACACGCTGCTGATCGTTCCCGCACTGGGCGCGGCGTTTCTCGGAAATCTCACCTCGCCGCTGATCGCCGCAGTGGGTGGTGTAGGTATTGGTATGGCGCAGTCTGCGGCGGTCCGGCTCGCGGGGTTCGATTGGTGGCCCGAGGCCATTCCCGCGCAAGGAGTGCGCGGTGCGATTCCCTTGATGTTGATCGTGGTGCTGCAGTTTTCTCGTGGCCACCGACTGCCGATTCGCACGACGATCGTGACGCGACCCCAACCCCGCGCACCACTGTCGAACCGCCCGCTGCTGGCGATGATCTTGCTCGGTGCGGTCATTGCGTTTCTCGCCGCCGGTGCCACCGGCGCCGATGAAGCCCGGCTGGTCACCACGCTCATCGCAGCGCTCTTGATGTTGTCATCGGTCGTGCTGGTGGGTTATCTCGGTCAGGTGTCGTTGGCGAACCTGGCGTTCGCCGGCATCGCTGCCTATGTCGCGATTCGGTTGTCTTCGGACGGCACGCCGACGCAGTACAACATCTTTGTCGTCAACGGTCCAGGCCTTCCCGATCCGCTCGCAGCATTGCTGGGTGTCGTTGCGGCCACGGCGGTCGGCCTGTTGGTGGCACTCCCTGCACTACGTATCCGAGGCATCCATCTCGCCGTTGTCACTCTTGCTGCGGCCACGGCTGCTACCGAATTGGTGTTTGCAAACCGCGCCTTGGTGGGGTCGACCGCGGGGGCCAACACGCCGGTACCGAGGCCCGAGTGGTTCGGTGTCGACGTCGGCAGTCGTGACCTGGCGACCGGTCTCAGTGACAACACGCCGTTCACCGCTCTGGTCGCCATCTTGCTACTTGTCGCCACGGTGGCGGTGATGAACCTGCGCCGCGGGAGCACCGGCCGCCGCATGCTAGCGGTGCGGGCAAACGAGCGGGCTGCGATTGCACTGGGAGTTGATGTCACTCGGGTGAAACTGCTCGGCTTCGGTATCTCGGCGGCAATTGCCGGTAGTGCTGGTGTGCTCATTGCCTATGCGCTCACCGTGCTGTCGATTCAGACATGGTCACCGTTCGGCGGCATCACCAACCTGACCCTGTTGTTCATCGGTGGTGTCGGGTCGATCGCCGGCATGATCATCGGCGCAGTGCTGATACCGGCTGGCCTGTTGTCGTCGTCGGCCAGCGAGGGCGAGTTCTTGCGCGGTGCCATCGCTGGCATGGCCATGATCGCCATCGCCATCAAGCTGCCCGACGGCTTGTCGAGTCTGGGGCGTCCGCTACTCGAGAACGCCAAAGCCCGCTGGCGCACCACCAACCCCTACGCCCGTCACCGCAAATAAGGAGCGCCATGTAGCTCTTTGGTAGCCCAGGCTTCTGAATTGGGTCGTATCCTCGGAGGCATCATGAATGAGGATGCGTCGAAGAGGCCGGAGTCAGAAGATGGCGCCCGACCTCGGCTCGAGAAGCCGTTGCAGTCTCGCCAGCGGTTGTCGACCCCTCGAGTGCCCGAAGGTGAACCCGCCACTCGATTCGCCAACATGGCGCTCGGCCTGTACGCAACGATGTGCAACATCGTCGGCTTGGTCTTCACGCTGACCGGTGCCTTCATGTCGGACTGGCTCGGCGTGTCCGGCACGATTCTGACGATCTTCGGCGTGCTCGTCCTGCTCTGGTCGTTCATGGTCACGCTGTACGCGAACCGGCGTGTCTCACGACGTGGCGAAGTACAACGGGTTGTCAAGATCAACGTGGTTCTGATCGCTATGGCGGCGGTGTGGATCGCCCTGGCCGACGGCATGACCCGCGATGGACGTCTTGTTTTCGGCGCCCTCGCGTTGGCGACTGCGGGGTTCACCGTCGCCCAATATTTGGCCAGTCGCACCCTGAACTAGATCGCGAAGAGCATCTCGGTACATCCGGCCGAGTTTGTGCACGGCACCGTGACCTCGAGTCGCAGCTGGCGCGGGTTTGGAAATCAGCCGGCGACGTGATGGGCTGGCGCCATGAAGTTTGGCCTGGCATTCGCAAGCAGCATCGGAACAGATCCACAAAGCGCGCTGGAGATATCCAGGGTCGCCGAAGAGGTGGGATTCGAGTCCGTGTGGGGCGGCGAGCATGTGATCTTTCCCTCGAAGATCGAGTCGGCGTATCCCTACACCGCCGACGGTAAGGTCCCGGCCACGCCCGACACGCCCATTCCCGATCCGCTGATCTGGCTTGCGTACGTGGCTGCGGCCGCGCCGACGCTTCGGCTCGGCACCTGCATCTTGATCGTGCCGCAACGTAATCCGTTGATCTTGGCGAAAGAGCTGGCGACGCTCGACCATCTCACCGGAGGCCGGGTCGAGCTCGGGCTGGGCGTGGGATGGATGAAGGAAGAGTTCGATGCGCTCGGCGTGCCCTGGGAGCGGCGGGGCCGTCGGAACGACGAGTACGTCGAAGCCATGCGATTGATCTGGTCAGGATCGCACGTGGAGTATCACGGCGAGTTCGTGGACTTCGAACCGCTGACCTGCACGCCTCGGCCCGCACAGGGGGCGGACATACCCATCCTGGTCGGCGGCGACAGCGATGTGGCAATTCGCCGCGCTGCCCGTATGGCCGACGGCTACTTCCCCGGTGAGGGATCTGCCGATCGGTTGGCCGAGCTCATAGCTGCTGTGGGAGCCGAGTGTGAGAAGCGCGATCGTGATCCGGACGCCGTCGAGATCAATGCCATGTTCGGTGCCCATATGAGCGATCCCGTCGCCGGTGTCGAGATCATGCATGGCCTGGGTGTTGGCCGCGTGATGGTGCCGGCGTTCTTCTTTGCCGGTGACGATGGCCTGGACCGCCTTCGAGCCTTCGGCGAAGCCGCCGTCATGCCAAACGCCAGCTAGCGCTCGCAAGGCGGCGGTTCCGTGCGAGGGCGACCAGCCATCGTCGATTGACTGCCCACAAACAGCGGTTCCCGTGGTGCAACTAGAGTAGGCCCACGCAACACGGGGGAAGACATGGACACCTGGATTACCGACACCGAAATCAGCGAGCGGTTCACGTGGTACACGCGGGCCAACGCCGACGAGGTCGGTCCCGATCCGTTCAGCCCGCTCGGCTGGAGCTTGGGCTGGAACAAGGGCTGCGTCCCCGGTGTCGCCCAAGGATTCGTCGAGTTCGGCGTCATCGATGCCGAGGAACTCACGTTGGACCCGCCCGAGGTGTTCGGTAACTGGGGCGGTTACTTCTACAACCAACTGTCGCTGCCGCGAGTCATGGGCGCCCGCATGCCCGGAGCCACTCCGGCCGCAATCGATCAGGCGTACTTCGGTGATCATGCCGGTGTACCCGAGTACGTGCCGCATCCCGACGACGAGAGCCCCGAGCACGAGGCCAAGCTGGGCGAGACCATGGGCTGGGCCATGAGCACCGACAGCTTCCCGGCGCAAGAAGAAGTATCGGCCAACTGCAAGGCGGCCGTTGCCGCACGGCCCGACCTCTCTTCGCTGTCGAATAGAGAACTGGTCGCACGCGCTCGCGAGATGACGGCGCTGCTCTACGACGCCTGGGTGGTCTACTGCCAGTCTGTGCTGGGCGCGTCGCTGGGCCCGGGCGCAGTGCAGGCCATCTGCGGTGCAATCGGTCGCGACGGCGACGCCGTCAAGGTCATGACCGCCATCGGCGACGTCGAGTCGGCCCAAGCATCCTTCGTGATGTGGGACATGAGCCGCACCATCAAGGATTCACCTACGCTGATGGCCGAGTTCGACGCGGGTGTCGACGGCATTCTCGACCGACTCGCCGCTTCCGACGATGGCGACGCTGCATCGCTACTTTCGCAATGGCATGCACTCATTGCCGACCATGGCCACCGCGGACCGAACGAATGGGATATGCGAGCCCACTCATGGACCACCAAGCCTTCGCTAGCGCTGGGCATGCTCGATCGGCTGCGCCACCAGAGCGACGATCGCAGCCCGCACGACGCGCAAGCCAAGGCCGCAACCGAGCGCGAGGCGCTTTCAGCCGAACTGCTGTCGATGGTCGAGGGCGACGCCGAGGCTCACGGCGGATTGTCCGCTGGCATCAAGTCAGCAGGTGTGTTCTTCCAGGCTCGCGAGATGGGCAAGAACGCCTGCATCCGTGCCATTCACGAAGGCAAGCTGGCCATGATGGAAGTGGGCACTCGCATGGTCGCCGACGGCGTTATCACCGACCCGCAGCAGGTATTCATGCTGCTCGAATCCGAGCTCGATGCGTTCCTGGATGACCCCGGCTCCTACAGCGATGCGATCGCAAGCCGCGACGCCGACTTCGCTGCGATGCACGAACTCGAACCGCCGTACATCGTGGGCCTCGAAGGCGGCGTGCCACCAATCTCGGAGTGGGGACCCCGGAACGCCGGTGGTCAGACCAAGGCCGTTGCCGGGGAGGTGCTGCAAGGCGCCGCCGGCGCTCCTGGCGAAGTCACCGGCGTGGCTCGCATCGTGCTCGATCCGTCGGATCCCATGGCCGTCGAGCCCGGGGACATCATGATTGCTCCCACCACCGATCCATCGTGGACACCCTTGTTCCTGGCTGCCGGAGGGGTTGTTGTCAACGTCGGCGCCGTCGCCAGCCACGCCGCAATTGTCTGTCGCGAACTAGGCGTGCCCTGCGCGGTGTCGGTCGTCGACGCCACCAGCCGCATCCCCGACGGAGCCACCATCTCCATCGACGGTTCCACCGGCACAGTAACCATCCTCTCCCTATAGAGAACCACCGCCAGGAGGCGGCGCCAATAGCGACAAGCTCAGAAGCCTCCAGGCGTGCGTTCCCGATGTTGTTCGCAAGCACCCGCAGGGTTGATCCTCACGGGCCGCCCGGCCACGGTTCAACCGGCTCTCGAGTCGAAAATCTTGTGCTATCTGCTGAACCGGCGGGCACCGGCCGGTTCAGCCGCATCTGTCGTCACCGCGACCGCGCGGCGTCGTTGCCGGCTATCCACCCGAAGGTGAGAGCGGGGCCGATCGATCCTCCTGCGCCGCCGTAGACCATACCGGTCGGCGCCGCCATGACATTGCCCGCCGCCCACAAGCCTTCGATGACGCCGCCGCGCTGGGCCAGCACTCGCCCGCGGGCGTCGGTCTTGGGTCCGCCGTTGGTGCCCAGTGATCCTTGTTCGATCTTGATGGCGTGGAATGGGCCGGTCGTGAGGGGGCCGAGGGTGGCTTCGATGCCCGGCAGCGTTTGGTCGCCGTTGAACGTGTCATAGGCGCTCTTGCCGCGGTGGAAGTCGGGGTCGTGTCCGGCAATTGCATGCTCGTTGAAGCGAGTCACCGTGGCCGCCAGGGTCGTTGGGTCAACGCCGATGACGGTGGCGAGATCTTCGATGGTCTCCCCGGTCGCCATCCACTCGGGTGCGTCGTCACCGGCGGGCGCCGAGACCACGTCGTAGCGCTGCTTGTAGGCATGATCGAACACCAGCCATGCCGGCAGATTCGGATAGTCGAAGCTGACCGGGTCGAACTGGTGGAAGACACCACCCATGGCGTTGTAGTTGCCGGCTTCATTGCAGAAGCGTTTGCCGGTGCGGTTCACCATGAGCGAACCGGGACGTGTCCGTTCCAGCAAAATCAGATGCACTTTGGGGGCACCGAACTGTTCCTCGCCGGGTACGCGGGTGACCGGCACCCACCACGAGTTGCCCATGTTGGCCAGCCGAGCGCCGGCCTCGATGGCCATGACCAAACCGTCGCCAGTGTTCTCGGGCGATCCCGCCGGGCCGGTCATGGGCCCGCGAAGGAACGACTTGACCAATTCGGGATTGGACTCGAACCCGCCGGTTGCCACGATCACACCGTTGTTGGCTTCGACCAGCTGTGACTCGCCGTCGACGTCGAACCGCACACCGGCGACGCGGCCGTCGTCCATCGCCAGTTCGTTCGCCCTCCAGCCAAGCTTTGGTTCGATGCCTCGATCGAGGCAGGCGCGCAGCAGGCCACCGACGAGAGCAAGACCCATACCGTTTTCGCCGTTGGCGATGCGTTCGGCGATCAGCGCCGGGTCCGGCGAAGAGGTAGCGCCGCCGAGCGGTGTCTCCGAGAGTGCGACCGGCGTAGCGCCTCGCTGGTTGCGGATACGCCCCGCCCAGTCACCGAGGTTCGGGTAGGGGAACACCCTATTGTCGACCGAACGACCACCGCCAGGAAGGCCACCCGGATGCTCGGGGTGATAGTCGGGATAGGTCGCCATCAGACTGAACTCACACGGCGTGTTGTCGTGCACGTATTGCAACGCCTTGGGTCCGTTGTCGACGAGCGCCGCTGCCATGTCGGAATCGATCATGTCCAGCGACAGCGCATCGAGGTAGTCCAGCGCCTGTTCCCGCGAGTCAGCGATTCCGGCGGCTTCCTGCAGGTGGTTGTTCGGCATCCAGATGATGCCGCCGCTCATGGCCGTGGTCCCGCCGAGCAGGTCGCTCTTGTCGAAGAGGCCAACATCGGCACCCTGATCATGAGCGGTAATGGCGGCGACCAGCCCGGCCACGCCGGTGCCGAGAACAATGACATCATGCATAGCCTTACGATAGACCCTGGCTCGAGGTCGCTCACTAGCGAGGCCAGCATTGGGGTCTTGAGCGGGCCGGTATCGGCTCTGTCGTGACTCCGATGTTGCCGGCACGATGTGCGAGCCGGCTCGACTCAGGAATACAGCGGCGGCTCGGGTGCGTCGTTGCGTCCTCGGCTGAAGTCGTGGTGCAACACCACGAGACGGTGGGGTGCGAACGTGAAGCCGCAACGTTCATAGAGTGCCACGGCCCGCTCGTTTGTGATCTGCGTGTTCACCTGGGCCAGGCTGGCGCCATTACGCCACGCCCACCGCAACGAGTCGTTGACCAAGGCGCTGCCATATCCCATGCGTTGCGCGTCGGGGTGCACGGCAACCCGCTGGATATAGGAGTTGATGCCCGCCAGACCGGTCACGTGGTAGCCGTGTACCGGTTCGGACTTGATCACCTGGAAGCGGTGACGGGGGGTGGCTCGCACCGCGTCGGCCAATGCAATCCGGTCGAACTGCCAGAACTCTTGGAACGCCAAGCCGTCGAGGTACAAGATCTGGTCCCAGTCGGCCTTGCGAGCCCGACGGGTGGCGCCACGAGTCACCGTGATCTCCTGCGTGAGCTCTCGGCGTAGCAAGTGGAGCTCTTCGTGCAGGGTGAAGCCGGCGTCGAAGAATGATTTCGCCTGGCTGGGGTTGAGCGCTGCGGTGTATCCCGAAGTGAATCCCAGGTCCCGGGCCTCGTCGATCGTTTTGTAGACGACCTCGACAGGTAGCTTTTCTCGAGCCGGAAACGGGATCAGGTTGGCCACGGTCCCCGAGGCTTTCCACGGGCCCACCTGGACGCGATCACGTCCTGAGTAGACCATGGTACGAATCCCCATGACGACAGTATTGCCTGCAGACGTCGCGCCTGTCGTGCCACGCCGCCAATTCGGAACTCGCCTGCGGCCCCACGGCCTACAGTTGAACACGTGTTGTTTGTTACGAATGACCGGTGCGTCGAGCACACCGCCGGTGAGATGCATCCAGAAAGTCCCCGGCGCCTCCAGGCAGTAGATGCTGCCCTGGACAGAGCTGATCTTCGCGACGCCGTCACCATGGTCGAAGCTCCACTTGCTCCCCTCGAGCTGGTGGCCAAGGTGCACACCCGCAACCTAGTCACCAGGATCCAGGCGGTCAGTGCACGAGGCGGCGGCCGCATCGACATGGACACCGTGGCTTCGCCAGGCTCGTTCGACGCCGCACGATTTGCCGCAGGTGCGGGTCTCGAATCCATCGAGCGACTTCGCACGGGCGAAGCCGACACCGCCTTCTGTGCAGTGCGCCCACCCGGGCACCACGCCACTAAGGCCGAGTCGATGGGCTTCTGCCTGTTCAACAACGTGGCCGTCGCCGCCACGGCACTGGCCGACGCGGGTGAACGGGTGCTGATCGTGGACTACGACGCCCACCACGGCAACGGCACCCAAGACATCTTCTACGACGATCCACGCGTGCTCTTCGTGTCCTTTCACCAGTGGCCGTGTTACCCCGGCACCGGGCGCATTGACGAGTCCGGCCGAAGTAGCGGAATCGGTACCACCGTGAACATTCCGCTGCCACCAGGAGCGACGGGCGATGTCTACAGCCAAGCCTGGGACCGCCATGTCGCCGTTCATATCGACTCGTTCGACCCAACGTGGGTGCTCATCTCGGCCGGGTTCGACGCCCATCGCGCCGACCCGATCACCGATATGGGCCTCAGCGCCGGCGACTACGCATTGTTGACGGCGCGCATCCTCGAGATCGCCCCAGCCGGACGCCGCATCATCTTTCTCGAAGGCGGCTATGACCTGGAGGCGCTGACCGAGTCGGCGGCGGCGGTCATGGCCACGATCGTCGCCCAGTCCTTCGAGACCGAACGAGTGACCAACGGTGGCCCCGGTGTCGAGCTGATCGATATGGCGATCAACCATTTCAAGACACTGCCGTGACCTTTGCCCACCTCGACGATGTGCTCGCCGAGGTCAAGCCGCTCGGCCAACTCTTTGCCGCTGCCAGCTACCGGTTGTTCCTGGTCGGAGGAATCGTGCGGGATCAATGGCTCGACGCAACGCTCGATGCGAGCAGCGACATCGATCTGACAACGAACGCACATCCCGCCGAGATCAAGCGCATCGTCGCACCCTACGCCGAAGATCTGTGGACCCAAGGCGAGAAGTTCGGCACCATTGGCCTGCGTACCGATGGCCGTGACTACGAGATCACCACTCATCGAGCCGAGAGCTACAGCAGCGAGTCGCGCAAGCCGGTCGTGAGCTTCGGCGACGACATCGACGTCGACCTGTCGCGTCGAGACTTCACCGTGAACGCCATGGCGATAGAGCTGCCCGACGGCTACGTCGTCGACCCCTACGGTGGGGCGCAGGATCTTGCTGCCAAGCTGCTGCGCACCCCACTCAGCGCCGACGTGTCGTTCACCGACGATCCACTTCGCATGCTTCGCGCCGCGCGGTTCGCCGCCAGGTTCTCGCTCACGCCCGACCCAGAAGTGATCACGTCGGCGGAGCGGCTTCACCAACGCATCCGCATCGTTGCCATCGAGCGGATCGGCGTGGAACTTCGTCGGCTGCTGGGACTCGAACGAACGAAGGTCGGTCTCGACTTCTTGTCCGAGACCGGGCTGCTGGCCGAGGTCTTGAGCTACGGCCAACCGGAACTCATCGCTCACGCGCAGCCGCGGCTTGCATCGGCGATCGAGGTTGCCGCACAGCTACCAGCTGATTGGCAGTTGCGCTTGGCGGGCATCGGCGTGCATGTCTTCGACACGGTCGACGGTGTGTTGGCGATGTGTCGGCGATTGCGGCTGTCGAATGACAACGAACGCCGCATCGTCCGGCTGAGCCGATCAGCGCTCGAGCTACTTCATGTGCCGAATCTCAACGATGCGACGCTGCGTCGGTGGGTGCACGTCTGCAACGACGAGGCAGACGCAATCATGTTGGCCTCTGTCCTGGCCGATGACCCGCTACATGTCAGTGGCTTTGTCGATGCGCTCCGATCGCTGCAGGATCGCGACCAAGGCACGGACATGCAGTATCTCGGCGGCGACGCCATCATGTCGCTGCTCGGTGTGGCTCCCGGTCGGGTCATTGGTCAGGCGCAGAAGTTCCTTCGCGCCCAATACTTCGCAAACGGTCCTCTGACATCGGCGCAGCAAGAAACGCTGTTGCAGTCCTGGTGGGCCGAGCAGCCGACAGCCAGCGACTAGCGGCGACGCGAACCCACCTGGGCAGCGATGCGGGCTTCTTCGGAGATGGCCAGCGCGGTCTTGCGGGCACGTACTCGGTCGACATGATCGGCACGAGCTGCGAGCAGTCGTGTTGCCAGGCCAAGGCGACGTGAACGAGCGTCCGGTTCGCTGAGTGTGAGGGGATAGGCCATGACGTTGTCTCCTTGGCGTCTTTGTCGATGCGCCCATGATGAAGCTCGAGGCGATCGATCACCGTGACGCAGCGCACAGAACGAACGTGGTACTCGTCACGCAGGCGCCTTGCGCCGATTGCGACCGACGATCGAGCGTGCTGTGTTTCGCATGCCACCCGCTTCCAACGCAAACTCCGAAGGCCATGTCGACTCTCGCCTCGCTCGCGCGTCGGTGCTCGCCACTACCGCGCCCGCGTAACGGCTTTCAGCGAAGGGTGCGATGCCCACTCCGTGACGAGCTGGACCTCCAAGTAGCCTTCAGCAATGTCGACGTTGCTGGAAATCAGACCGTTCGCGCGTGCGTTGTGGATAGCTGCGCTGCTTGCGCTGGTCGCTTCGGCTTGCATCGATGCGTCTGACGAGCCCGAGGCGGCGGGCACAGCCGCGCTGGTCGAAGCTCAAGACGCCGCAAGTGAAAGCGATGCTCCGACAGCTACTCCTGTGGAGTCTGCGTCAGCCTCGCTCGGCCTCATCATGCCAGCATTGGGTGAGCTCGAGTTCGCACCCATAGTTCAGGTGACAGACCAGCCGTACCTGCAAGAGATTCGCCTCGGTCTCGACTGCGATATCCCGGGAGAACCGTCGAACACTATCGAGCGCGAAACCTACGTCACCCATGCATACGAGGGAACGCAATGGAGTGACCATGTGGTGCACGGCTTTCATTTCGAAACTGTCGCCCAAGCCATGTCCTACTTCGACGAACTCGCCGAACCAGTGCGGTCTTGCGACCTGCGGGACGATCGGGCGAGAGGCGGAGTCGACGCCGTAATGGAACGCTCGTCGATGGAGGGCCCCGTGCGGATGATTGGAATCGATTCGGCGCCCGTGGCCGGTGCGCCGCCAGGTTTGCTCGGATATCCAATCTCGATCGTCCAAGGCGGCCCTTTTGTCTTTGCGGTCGACGACTACCCCAGCCCGTTAGACACAGTTTCCGAGGAGTTCGCCCACGCCGAGCTTGTGGACCAGTTGGTAAGCAACCTTGGCCTGTTGTTGGACGGCAAACTTACACCGCGAGAACCAATAGACATCCCACCTGATCCGCGGGCTGAGCTGCATGCACTGATGGAGAACTCTTACGACAACATCGAAAGCGCCTTCGTCAGTCCTTTCGCCGTAGCGGGCGGCGATGTTGGTCGAGCAGATCTTCCTGCCTGCTTTCCCATTGTGCGCCCTCGTGGAACCGAACTGTTTGTTGCGGCTGCGTACCTGGGTCTCGCGACCATCAGCGGTAGCGGCTCGTCCTCGAGTGCCCGGCCCGATAGCCTCGGGATCATTATGGTCGACGTTGGAGCCGACGGAGACGCGCAGGCATTCATGGACCAGCTCATGGTCTGGCGAACTCAGTGTTTTTCATCCGATAGGGATTGGAGTTCTGCTGATCGTGGGCCAATCACAACCGCCAACGGCAATCAAATCGATGTGGTTACGATCACGGGAGTTCGTGACGACAGCGACAGCCTTTCCACGATCTTCACCATGGTCGATGGAACCCACGCCATGGAGATCACGGCATGGCATGGTGTCGATGACGCAGAATTGGCCGAGATGCTCGTTCAGCGTCGTGATTTCGCTATCGACGCATTCATGAGCCGACCTGGTCGTTAGTCGCGCCACCTCACGAGTCATGAGGGTGCACGTGGGCGCGCCCGACCAAATGCGACCTACGATCGAGGGTGCTGTGTTTCGCATGCCACCCGCTTCCAACGCAAACTCCGAAGGCCACGTCGACTACCGACTGGCCCGCGCGTCGGTGCTCGCCGACTACCGTGCTGGCGTGTTGGCGCCGAGCGAGGTGTGCGATGCGCATCCCGAACTCGTACGGGCTGCACGCGAGGTCGGCCGGCCCGTGCAGGGTGACTGTCCGATTTGTCAGCGGCATCGACTGGTGCATGTCACCTATGTGTTCGGTCCTCGGCTGCCCAAGCACGGGCGCTGCATAAGCCTGCGTGGCGAGCTCGCTCGCCTGGCCAAGCGACCCGGCACCCATGTTGCCTACGCCGTCGAGGTCTGCCAGGCGTGCTCATGGAACCACCTGGTTCGGCGGTCGACGCTGGACAGCCCGGCTGACTCCCTGCCGAGCGAAGCCCACGCAGCGACCGAGGCAGTTGGCGCCACCGACACGGCCGAGGTGGCTGGCGATGGCGAGTGAGTTGGTCCTACACTCACCCCGGCCGCGGGCAGCCAACGGGCACTCGACGGTGACGCACTGATGTACAGCAATGTGCAGAAGGAGAATCGAGATGGCTAAACGGCTGACGGCGCCGGCCTTGACGGCACGCAAAGTCGCAACCGGGTCCGAACCGCTCGTCATGGTGACGGCGGCTGACTATCCGTCGGGCTGCATGATCGGCGAGACCGACGCCGACATGATCCTGGTCGGTGACTCGCTGGCCATGGTGACGCTCGGGTACAGCGACACGCTCTCGGTCACCATCGATGACATGGCCCATCACACTGCGGCGGTGGCGCGGGCCAAGCCCAAACAACTGATCGTGGGTGATCTGCCGTGGATGGCCTATCACGTGTCGACCGAGGACACGCTACGCAACGCAGCCAAACTCATCCGAGCCGGCGCCGGCGCCGTGAAGCTCGAGGGAGGCACCACACGAGTGCCCATGATCGAAGCGCTCGTCAGCGCCCAGATCCCTGTCATGGGCCATATTGGCCTCACCCCACAGTCGGTGCATGCCATGGGTGGGTTCCGCATCCAGGGCAAGAGCGCCGAAGCGGCTCACGCGCTGGTCGACGAGGCCAAGGCGCTGCAGGAGGCCGGCTGTTTTGCCATCGTGCTCGAAGGTGTGCCGCGCGAGGTCGGCGACCTGGTCACCGCGGCAATCGACATTCCCACTGTCGGCATCGGCGCCGGACCCGGCTGCGACGGTCAGGTACTGGTGTTGCACGACCTGCTGGGCATGCAAGACGACTTCGTCCCCAAATTCGTACGCCAATACGCAAACATCAAAGCTGACTCCATCAAAGGAATCAGCACCTATGTCGCCGACGTCCGTTCGGGCTCGTTCCCCAACGACAGCGAGTGCTACCACATCGCCGACGACCAAGTAGCTGCCCTGGGCCTATACGGCAGCAAATAATGTCCATGCGCCAATTGTCCATGCGCCAGGCGCATGGACAATTCGACGACGGACGGAGCCGGGGTAGTACGCCCTGGGTCGCTGCGGCTGTCTGAGCTGTGAGCGTCTGTGATCCCCGCAAACTGTCCGGCGAACGCCGGCCCGAGCGGAGCGGTGAAACACTGTCGCACCGTTGTGGCATTGTTGGTTGCGTGAGGCAAACAAGCATCAGCGTGGATATCGTTGCACGGTTACATCTTGACCCTGCTGTGAAGTCCACAGCCCTGCACTTGCAGGTCCAGAGGGAGGTTGCTCATGCGAGCATATGAATTGATGGTCATCTTTGATGGCGATCTCGATGATTCCAACGCTGCTCAGGCGTCGAACCGGGTTTCTGCATCTGCAGAAGAGTTCGGTGCATTGATCGAAAAGAACGATTGGTGGGGCCGGCGCAAGTTTGCTTATGAAATCGACCACAAGATCGAGGGTTACTACCTCGTTCTCGAACTCGTTTCAGAAAACGGATCGTTCATCAACGATCTCGACCGCGCTCTGCGGCTCGCGGACGATGTTGTCCGCCACAAACTTCTGCGGCTACCCGATCACGAGGCCGAAAAACGCGGCCTGATCGGGACCGCAACCTGAGAGGAAGCATCTAATGGCATTCGGAAACAACGTACAAATCGTTGGCAACGTCACCCGTGACCCCGAGCTTCGCTACACCCCTAGCGGCGCATCGGTCACCAACTTTTCGATCGCGTACAACCGTCGCTACGAGCGCAATGGCCAGCAGGTCGAAGACGTCAGTTTCTTCGATGTTGTCTGCTGGGGCACTCTGGCCGACAACGTTGCGGCGTCGATCTCGAAGGGTCTACGCGTGATCGTCGAGGGTCGTCTCGACCAACGATCATGGGAAACCCCACAAGGCGAGAAGCGCAGCAAGGTCGAAATCACGGCCGACGAAGTCTCCCCCAGTCTCAAATGGGCATCGGTCGAAGTCGCCCGTAACCCACGCGACGACAACTTCGGTGGCGGCGGAGGCGGCGGCAACTTCGGCGGCGGCGCCCCCACCCAGAACCAGCCACCTCAGCAGGCGGCACCAGCAGCAGCAGCACCTGCACCACAGCAAGATTACAACTATGACGAGGAGCCCTTCTAATGGCCGGCCGAGGTAAGCCCAAGCGCACGATGAAACCACGCGACAAACCACATCGCGGCAAAAAGAAGGTTTCCGTACTCACGCAAGAGAAAATCGAGTACGTCGATTACAAGGATGTCAACGTCCTTCGCCGTTTCATGAGTGACCGGGCCAAAATCCGGGCTCGTCGTGTTACCGGCAACGACACCCAGCAGCAGCGCGAGATCGCTCGTGCGATCAAAAACGCTCGCGAGATGGCGCTTGTCCCCTACACCAACCGGGTCACCACCCAACGTGGTGGCAATCGTCGTGACAATGATCGTGGCGGCCGTGCCGATGGTCCAGCACCACGCCCGAGCGGTCCACCTCCGGGTCCCGGAGCCGAGGGCGACGATGTCACCGACACCGATGCACTCGACGAAGGCACCGACCAGGGCGCCGACGTCGATACCACGGAGGCCGAATAATGAAGATCGTTCTACGCAGCAATGTCGACGGACTGGGTAGCCGCGGCGAAGTCGTCGACGTTGCCGACGGCTACAGCCGTAACTATCTGATCCCCAAGGGTCTGGCCATGCGCGCCACCCCCGGCGCCGAAGCCGAGGCTCAAGCGATGCGCCGGGTCGAAGACCTACGCAACGAACAGAGTCGCGACGCCGCCAATGCACTCGCACAGCGCATCGGGGCCACCCCGATGGTCATTGCTGCGCGCGCCAGTGAAGAAGGCCGCCTGTTCGGTTCTGTCAGCGCAACCGAGATCATCGGTGCCGCCGCCCACGCCGGCATCGAAATTGACCGCCGTGTTGTCCAGATGGATGAACCCATCAAGGAACTCGGCGATCACTCGGTGACCTTGGTGCTTCACCCCGAAGTCAACATGGCAATCAGCGTCTCGGTGATCGCCGACGAGGAATAGGCCCTCGAGCTTCGGCTCACAGACTTCGATGAAGGCCCGCCTCCTTGGAGGCGGGCCTTCATCGTTTTGCACCACTCCGGTCCTGCCCGCGTGCGCCAGATGTGGTTGCTGACTTTTGTCGCCTCCGTCCCTCCGCCGTCTCCTGCTCCCACGGGTGTGCTCTCGAGCACGGTTTCGCGGACCCCAGACTCGGATGACCCCGCAACTGTCACACGGTGATGTCACTATGGAACAGGTGAGAATCCTTGGCACGCTGCAGGACTGGCGCGTGGTCGCTTTCCACAATCCACAGCACTGCGGGAAGACTCCCCATCGGCGGGCGAACAATCCCCATTTCATGCGGTCTAATCCCCATTTGCTCTGTGAGTTATCCCCGTTATTCTGTGGAAATCCCCACACTTCCCCAGGCTTGTCCACTGGCGATTCACAGGCTGGCGAAGGCAAGGTAGAGCAGTGAATCAGCCTGTCGAGAACTACGGCCCCGCCGACAACGTGCGGCCCATGCCGGTGCCGGTCTCGGCCAAAGTGCCCCCACACAACATCGAAGCCGAGGCCTCGCTGCTGGGTGCCATGTTGCTCACGGTCGATGCCATCATCGATGCCACCCAGATCGTCGAGGCGGCACACTTCTACAAGCCCGTTCACCAGTCGATCTTCTCGGCCATAACCGTGCTGTACGGCCGGGGAGAGGCGGTCGATGTCATCACCGTCAATGACGAGCTCAAGCGAGCCGGAGTCGATGACTCGGTTGCGGGTACCGGCGCACTCATGTCGCTCTCTGCAGGTACTCCTGCAGCCACCAATGCGTCACACTATGCCCGTATCGTCTACGAACACGCCATTCTGCGGTCACTCATCACCACGGCTCACGAGATCGCCGAAATCGGCTACTCGCAACCCGACGACGTCCAGCAGGCCGTCGACACGGCCGAGACGATGGTGTTCAACGTGGCCCAGGGTCGGGTCACCGACTCGATGGCGTTCATGCACGACTTGCTGGGCGAAACCCTCGATGACATCGAGCAGCTCTACGATCGCGGCGATGCCATCACGGGCACGCCGACCGGTTTCATCGACCTCGACGAGATCACCGCTGGTTTGCAGCCGAGCAACCTGATCGTGGTGGGGGCTCGGCCTGCCATGGGTAAGACCAGCTTCGCCCTCAACCTGGTGGCCCATGCGGCCATGAATGAGCAGCGGCCCGTGCTGCTGTTCTCGCTCGAGATGAGCAAACTCGAGCTGAGCAAGCGCATGCTGTGTTCCGAGGCCAAGGTTGACGCCACGAGTATCCGCAACGGCCGTCTCAAAGACGACGATTGGACCAAGCTGGCCCAGGCCATGGGGCGCCTCGGAAAAGCCCAGCTCTGGATCGATGATGATCCCAACATCACGGTGATGGACATCCGAGCCAAGTCGCGTCGTCTCAAGAGCAAGGTCGGCGATATGGGGCTTGTCGTTGTCGACTATTTGCAACTCATGTCGGGTCGAGCCAGTGCCGAGAACCGCCAGGTCGAGATTTCGGAGATAAGCCGTGGCTTGAAGATTCTGGCTCGCGAACTCGAGTGCCCGGTGATTGCGCTCTCGCAGCTGTCTCGTTCGCTCGAGCAACGCACCGACAAGCGGCCGATGCTGGCGGATCTGCGTGAGTCGGGTGCAATCGAGCAGGACGCCGACATCGTCATGTTCTTGTACCGCGACGAGGTGTACAACCCCGACAGTGCCGACAAGGGCCAGGCCGAGGTATTGATCGCCAAACATCGTGCCGGGCCCACGGGCGTCGTGCGGCTTGCGTGGCTCGGGCATCAGACCCGCTTTGCCAACATGGCTCGTACCTGACACCGCAACCGCAGCCCGAGCGCCAACTCGGCCGAACCGAACGGCACGAGTAGGAACTGCTCTGCTGGAGTTCAGACGCCTCAGTAGCTAGACCGCTGCTGAGTAATGCCGGTGTTTCGTGTCGGGGGTCAGCCGCGCCGCTCGTAAGCCAGCACCCCCTTCGCCTCGAAGGGCGGTTCTTCAGAACGCAGCGAGCGGTGAAGAATGGCCGCTCGACACCGGCATGTAGTGCTCAGCAGCGTCCTAGTTGGCTGGTCGGTAATGGGTGGTGGCGTGCGCGAGGTTGGCCGGTGGTGGCTGTGAGCGTCGTGTAGCGCTGAGCTTCAGACATGTAGTGGTTCGTGAGCGGGCGCGGGTTTTCACCCGGTGAGTCCGAGTCGGCCGATTCGGTCGAGGTTGAGGGCGGCGATTCGTAGGTCGAGCCAGGTGTTGACGTTGACCAGCCCGCGTCGGGGGACGCCTTTGACCCGGTTCTTGACTTGTGCGACTTTGCGTTCGGACTGCGCTCTCTGTTTGTAGCGCTCCAGGAATTCGGGTTGCCATCGCTTGGCGCGTGCTGGAGCGAGGACGTGTTCGTAAGCGCTGATCTCGACAACGCGGCTGCCGGCACGGCTGGTGCATTTCGGTTTCAGCTCGCATGCTGAACAATCCGCCGGGTCGAATCTGACCTGACGCCGTTTCGCTTTGCTCGGCGCCGGGATCGTTGCAGTGCGCCCGGCGGGACAGGTAACCGTGGCAAGTTCGAGGTCGATGTCGAACATGGACTTGGAGAACAGGCCGTTTCGGTTCGACGCGGGCGGAGCCGGCGCGACCAGCTCGATTCCTTGGTCACCCATCGACACCCGCACCGGCCCCGAGCCGTAATGGGTGTCGGCAATAATCTCAGCCACCGCGACCGGGTCCTGGTCGATCAGGTTCTGCAAAACCGTGGCGTCATGCGCGGTGGCCAGAGTGGCTTCAGCGGCGCAGATCAGATCCGAGTCGACATCAGCGGACACATGCAGCTTGTATCCGTCATAGCGATCAGCACGCGACCGGTGGCCGTGGCGGGCGTCGGTATCAACGGTCGAGATCACCCGATCCTTGGCCACACCGCGCCGGATCTGCGGTTTGGCCTGGCCGTTGTCGTCTTCGACCATTTCGATGTCTTGACCAGCAACCACCCCCAACAAATTCACTGCCTCGCCGAGTTCTTGGTCATCGAAACGGTCACAGAACTTGATCACTGTCTCGGCGTCACCGAACAACTCGGCGACCAGATCGGCCCTGGCCGATGCGTCGGACCACATGATCTGCGGCTTGCCCTCGCGCCCATAATCTGCGCGAGACAGCAACCCATCAAGCTCAACCCCAGCAGCAGCGTCCAACACTTTGACGAGCTTGAGGCACCGGCGCACCGCCGTGCGGATCAACGTGATCGTGTCCATCGTCAACACCGAATCAGCAACCCCAGTCGAGTCAACCACTCGACGGTGACCAATCACCCCCGCGCTTTTTGCCGTGGTCAGGACCCGCTCGTTCAAAAAGGTTGTCATGCCAGCGCGCACCAGCCGGGCCCGGAACTCGACCAACACAACATGGGGGATCCCGCGATGCTCCAACGGCAACCCCAACGCCGCCTTCCACGACATATCAAACCGCGACCGGCGCTCCGCCTCGCGATCAGACACCCCATAAAACAGCTGCGCCAAAAGTAACGCAGCCACCACCGACGGCGGATGCGATGGCCGGCCACGACCCGACGCATACAACACATCAAAATCAGCATCGGTGAACAACTCGCCACGAGCCTGACCCAACGTGACCAAGAATCCCTCCTCATCGAGAAGATCCCCAACCATCACCTCAACATCAAAAATCGAACCTTGACCATCAGCAGAACCACGCACCCAACCATCATGACGAACCCCCGCACAAAACGCGAGCACTTTCCGACCAGCCAACTAGTGGTGCGACTGTGCTTCTACCCGCGCAGTAGCCGGCGCTGCTGACGCGTTCTCCGCCGCGTCATCGGCGGTTATCAGGCTGGCAAGCGCCCACAGGGCGGCTAGGAGCCCGAGGATGATCATGGCAATGGACCGCAGCAGCGGAGGACGTGCCAGCTCGTCCTCACCGATCTGCTCTTCAGGACGTGGGCGGATCAATGCCATGAGATTGCCAAACGCCAAGGCTGCACCTATCGCAAGCACGAGCAGCGCCAGCAGGTTCTCTCCAAAGATCATCACCCGCGATCGTACTCATCACCTCAGCGGAATAGGTCACTGGCTCTATTGGCGGTGTTTCACCGCTCCGCTTGGGCCGGCGTTCGCCGGACTTGGCATCGCGTCAGTGGCTGCGGCTCCGTTCTTTCGCCGCTTCCCGCTCGTTGCTCGCTTCTGCGTGTGCTTCGCTCGGCTTGGGCCGGCGTTCGCCGCACAGCTGGTGGGGGATCGTCGACGTGCACAGCTCAGAGAGCCGCAGCGAGGCAAAGCGCACCAACTCGCAGTTCTGGGGTGGACTTGTGCCAAAACGGCAAGAAACCCCCGTTGGTGACCGTCGCCACTTTCGGGGGTTTCTTGAAGATCGACGTAACTTACGTTACGTCAGCGCACACGCTCAGTCTTCGAGCGCACCTTGGAAGAACTTGCGACGGCTGCCGAGAGCAACAGCGCCGAAGGCGATGAGGCCGGCACCGGCGTAGGCCAGAACAGCACTTTCGCCACCGGTGTGGGCGAGACCGCCACCGGTATGACCGGTGGTTGCGCCGCCGCCGGATGCACCAGCGGTGCTAGCGGGTACGGAAGGGTTCAGTGAGCCCCAGCCGTAAGGGCCAGCAGGGGTGGTTGGCATGTTGCTGAATGGTCCGGGGTAGGCAATTGCATCTGCGCAATCGATCAATCCGAGCACGAACAGGTCGTAGTCACAGAGGGTACCGGAACCATCGTCGTGGTGGTCGTGAGCTTCAGCAGTCTCGGTGAGACCACCGAGTGAAAGAACACTCAACAGCATTGCAGCGACGACGAGGGCCGCCGTCAACATTTTTCGAGTCATTACTAATTTCCTCCCGAGAGCCGAGTCGACTCATCGATTTTTCCAAAGGGGTGCGCGAATGCGCTGTGCAGGTCGTCAGTATAGACAAATGAGTGCCCACGTCAACATCTTGACCGAAAATCTTGTTAAAGAAGATTCTGGGCCGTTTGCACTATTCGCTCGAGCGTTCGAAGGTGAAGCTGAAAGCACGAGGTTCATCCAATGAAAACGTCTGTGACCACGTGCCATCTGCGGCGACTCCCGGCCCGCTGACACGCCAAGAGTCCGTTGGCCGAATGGTGAGCGAGAACTCCGATACGGCGGCAGTGGCCTGCGCCGGAATGAGCACGTCATAGCGCCCCGGCTCGACCTGGGAGTTGAGCTGTGCCGTCACCGTTGCGCTGCCACCCAATGGAACTTCGAAGAAGATGGGGTAGCGATTGTATGAGTAGGCGGGGGTGGCCTCGCCGACCCGAGATGGAGTGGACACCTCGACCGCCACGAGATCTGATCTCGAATAGAGACCGAGTGCCACGAAGTTGGAACCGACCTCGAGGAGGTCTCCATCGAGACCTTCGACATCGGACTGCCCGAGGATGTACTCGCCGGCGTCGGCGGGTGCGTTGTTCGATTCGGTGATCACGAGTTCGCCTTCAACCTCGCCGGTCGCGGGGTCGAACACCACGTCATAGCTGGAACTCCGACTGGCGTAGCCGTCGAGTTTGGACGCCGTGCCCGTCTGGCCGAAGATCCCGATCATGTCGACCGAGGTACCGACCTGTGGCAGTTCTGCAGACATGAAGATGCGGTCGAGGAAAGCGTTTTCTGTTTGGTCGAAGGTGACCATGCTCAGCCGGTTGGCTCGAGCAACCGGCCCAAAAATTTCACCGAGCCGTTCCGGGCCGGGTATTTCGACCGCCAACAGGCGAGTAAAAGCTTCACCGGCGAGAACGCGAAGGATGTCTTGGCGTTCGTCGCGGTCCTCGGCGGTGAACTCCAGATACTGGTCACGCAGCAGAAAGTCGACCACGTTGTCGGCCGTGATCGGCTCCTGACGCCCGGCGATTTGCAGCGGCCCGGTGAGCTCGATCATTCCTGCGAGGGCATACGGATCAATGGTGATGACGCCGTCGATGTCGAAGTCGGGATCTTCTCTCCATTGCGGGATCAATTCGCGTATCGCGGCCGCAATTGTTGACAGGTTGGCAGTTGCCGTCAGGTTCTGGGGTCGCAGGCTCGGCCCCGAGAACACGTAGGACTCGGGGAACGCGCCGGGATCGGTGAATGTGGCTGGCCCGGAACCCAGGTCGGTGTTGACCGAACCCGATTCGGTCAGCACGAATCTGCCCTGGTCGGCTTCGAGCAGGCCGTACGCTCCCACGAATCCACCGAACTCGCGTGATTCGGCTGGCTGCACGAACAGCAACATGTAGCGCCGCAAACCGTTTGCCCCGAACATGTCGGGAAGCACCGCAGTGCCATGGTTCGCCAGGTCGATGTCCAGCGCAGTGGCTGCAAGTTCGTCGTCCACCGAGGTGAGCCGTGAGCCGAGCAACGGAAGAAGCCAGGGGCTGTTCACGGCGCGCAGCGACTCGCGTGACGCCGCCAGTGTGCGATTCGCCAGGCCCAGCTCGGCGTTGACGGCTTCGACGAGTTCGAGATCGAGTTGTCCGTTCTGCCCGCGTATTCGCCCCACGTCGGCTTGGGTCACGGTGCGGCCGGCCGTGTCTACCAGGGTTGCGCCCTCGGACGCAGCAGTCTCGAGCGCCCTGCTGTGCTGCGCGGTGATCGGCACCCAACGCGCAAGCCATGTCAGTGGGCCGCTCAGGCGATCACGGGCTTGTTCGAAGTCGACTTGGGCGTCACCGAGTAGGACCAAGGCTTGGGGTTGATCACCTTGCTCGACGGCGGTGACGCCGTCTTCGGCTTGGGAGATGCCGCTCTCGACCAGACTCCGGGCGCTCAACGCAGCGATTGCGGCGAGCACCGTGGCCAGCGCCGCGAGAATGCCAACGGCCAGCAAGCCACGGTTCGCGTAGCGCCTTTGATCCTGCGGCAGTGCTACGAAGCCGGTGAAAGCAACGGGCGCGACTGCGACTGCGGCCAGCAGTGATGCGCTCAGGTTGAAGCCGACGTTCGGCAGATAGAGCACAGCAAGTGCCGATAGTGCTGCGCTCAGTGCGGCGCCGATTGCCCAGCTCTCTGCGTCGAAGCGGCGCAGCACCGTGATCGTCACCGTCACGACAACCGCAACCACCGCGAGGATGACCGCCGGCATGGCGAGGCCTGAGAAGAACAGGGCAAGTGCGGCTGAGATCATCAGCGCCGGAGGCCTGGCGAATTGACCCAACCAGACCAGGCCGGCCACGAAGGCGAACGACAATATGAAATCTGCGACCGAGTTGCCGGTTGGTTGGTTGCCGCTGAACGTCGCAGCCACGCCGCCCAGCAGCGCAACCATCGGAACCACGTCGCGACTCTGTAGGCCGAAACTGATCGCAGACGACTTTTCCGCTGTGTCGGCGGTCTCGGGAATGGTCTCCATCAGCATCTCATCGTACGACGTGACCATTAGCCCGTGGAGCCACCACACCCGCAGCGATGCAAAGAAGGTGGGATTGGGCGCCCGAGCCGCAAAGCTGGAGGGGTGACATCGGTACAGACGGCGCCAGACCAGGCGACCCACACAACAGACGGCATGGCGCCCGCGTCTGCGGCTCCCGACGAATTCGCCCAGCTCAGAATCGGGCCGTTGGCTGTCTGGCCACCCGTTGTGCTTGCGCCCATGGCCGGAGTGACCGACGTGCCGTTTCGGGCCTTGTGTCGCGAACACGGCGAACACGGGCGTGCGTTGGGAACACTACGTCGGGTCGACGCAGCTCCTGGTTTGTTCGTGAACCAGATGATCACGGCTCGTGCCTGGCTCGAAGGCAACGCCAAGACGCTCAAGCTGGCCGAGTTCGGAGCCGACGAGTCGCCGCGCAGCATTCAGCTGTACGGCACTGTGCCCGAAGAAGTCGGCGAAACGGTTCGCCGGTTGGTCGGCCAGGGTGATGTCGACCATGTCGACATGAACTTCGGGTGTCCTGTCCCCAAGGTCACTCGCCATGGCGGCGGCGCTGCACTGCCGGTTCGCCATCGCCTGCTTCGGCGCATCGTGAAGGCCGCCGTCGCCGGCGCGGGAGACGTGCCCGTCACGATCAAGTTCCGGATGGGTGTCGACGACGATGTCTTGACGTTCATCGAGACCGGTCGCATCGCCGAAGACGAAGGCTGCGCCGCGATAGCGCTTCATGCCCGCACCGCCGAACAGCTGTATTCGGGCCAGGCGCGCTGGGAAGCCGTCGGCGAGCTGAAGCAGGCCGTCACGTCGATTCCTGTTCTCGGCAACGGCGATATCTGGGAGCCGGCCGACGCCCTGGCCATGATGCGCGAAACCGGATGTGACGGTGTGGTCATCGGACGAGGGTGCTTGGGTCGCCCCTGGCTGTTCAGCTCCTTGGCTGCGGCCTTCGATGGGCAGCCGTTGCCGCCGTTGCCGACCTTTGGCGACGTCAGTGAGACCATGTTGCGCCATGCTGAAATGCTGGTCGCTTGGTACGGAAACGAAGGCGCACTGCGCCAGTTTCGCAAGCACGCGCTGTGGTACTTGATGGGCTTTCCCGTAGGCGGCGAAATGCGCAATCAGTTCGCCCGTTTCACCCAGCTCGACGAACTTCGCTCACTGGTCGCACAGGTTGACCCGGCCGAACCGTTCCCGCCAGGTGTTCTGCGACAACCTCGCAGCCATACCGGCGGGCCGCGAGCGGTGCATCTGCCCGAAGGTTGGCTCGAAGATCGCGACAACGACCAACCACCGGGTGGCGGCGCAGATTCGATCGTCAGTGGTGGGTGACGCACGTTGGTTCACACTCGGGTCGTCTTCGCCTCGGCGAGCCGACCTGTTGGCCGGCGCAGGCCTTCGCTTCGATGTGCAAGTGGTCGACATCGACGAAGCCGCGCTGATCGATTCTTCGCATCGCGACCCGACCGTCGTCGTCGAGCGCATCGCGCAGGCAAAGTTCGCAGCATTTCCGGTTGACTCGGACCAACCCCTGCTGCTGACCGCCGACACACTGGTTTCGTGTGATGACGCGATCATGGGCAAACCACAGTCAGACCAGCACCTGCGCAACATGCTCGTGCGCATGTCGGGCCAACCCGTCACGGTCGTGACTGCGGTGTGTGTGGGATCTCGTGGTGAGGCGGCAAAGACGGAGATCGTCTCGACCACCGTCGTGCTGCGAGAACTGCGGGCCGATGAGATCGAGCGCTATGTGTCGACCGGCGCAGGTAGGGACAAGGCCGGTGGGTTGGCGCTTCAGGCGCAGGCGAAACCGTTCATCAGTGCGGTGACGGGATGCTGGTCCAACGTTCTGGGCTTGCCGGTCTGCGCGGCCACGACCCTGCTGGACTCTGTGACCGCGCTAGAGCCGGTGGCAGCTCTCGAGTACGAAGAGCGATGTTCAGTCGAGTTGTGCGGGAGCTACGACGGGTAACACGAAGCCGACTCGTGCACCGCAGGCGGGAACATTCTCGGCGATCACGCTACCGCCGTGACCCACGACGATCTGTCGCACTGTGGCCAGGCCGAGCCCGGAGCCGGGTGCGGAAGTAAGCACTGCGATCGGGAGGCTTCGATTGGTTGACATTATTCTTGTCACCTTTTAGGCACGCGGTGGCTCAGAGCAGCCCACGGACGCCCAGGTAGAAGGCCACCACGACGATCACTGCGAGGGCACCCAGCATCAACGCCGCCAACGCTGGCCCCCATGTGTCGCGCTTCTTCACGGCACCACCGTACTGTTGCGGCGCCTGCGAGCTCGCGCTGGCAGCGACATCGATGCCCGCCCTTTCCTAGCAGATATGCGGGTGGGAACGCACTAGGGACCCGTCCTTCGAGCACTGTGGCGATTTCATGCGCCAAGGTATTACCCTGCGCTATGTGGTTGCTGCAGGGGCGGCCCGAGCGCTGGAGTTGCAGTATCCGACGAATAGTTGCGAGTGGACTGGTGGCAATCGGTGTGCTCCTTGCCTTGTTTGCTGGCGTCTTTAGGTACGTCGACCAGCACTTTCACACGATCGACACGTTTCTCGAAGATTCGTCCGACCTGGCAACGAACGCGGACATTCGCGAGCGGTTGTTCGAAGGATTTCGCAGCGAGATCATCACTTTGGCCGACGGCGATGTCGTGGAAGAGCCCGAAACGAGCCTTGATACCGATCTCGGCGATTTGCTGGGTGATGACGACGAAGAGGTTCTCGACCCCATCACCGAAGAACGCATTCTTCGTGATATTGCCATCGAAGAGATACTGCTCGACGTCTTCGACAGCAGCACCTATGACCAAGTATTTGCTGCCGCGCTTGCCCGCACGCAGGCCGAGCTGATCGTCTCTGCTGAACTGGAACCCGCCGCGCTACTACGCAACAAGGGCGAAGTGTTCTTCAACATGCAGCCGCTGTACGAGCCGATCTATACCCAGCTGGCTGCCAACGAGCGCACTGCAGAGATCACCCAAACCGCCCCGCCAGCTGGCTCGGGCGTCTTCAAGGTCGCCGATCGAGACACCACTATCGATGTCGCGTGGACGGTGCTGCGCAACGGGCCGAATTGGCGTGGCCTGGCCACCCTCGGTGCGATCGTCTCGTTTGTGGCCGCAGTTGCCATCGCCGATCGCCGCCCGTCGACGGCCATTCAGTTCGGCAGCGGCGTGGTCGGTGTCGGTGTCGTTTCGATCGTGATCATCTATCTCATTCGTTTCGTGGTGCCACTGTTGGCGGGCGGTGGTTCATCGGCCAACCCCGTCGTGGCGGTGTACGCGTCGAATATGGCGCCGTTGGTCAGCACCCTGATCCGACTGGTCGTCCTTGGTCTGGTCATCGCAGCTGTTGGTGGCATCGCCAAGATGATCTGGCCCGACGACTGGGTGTACAGCAGCGTGTCCGACGAACGCGGCGTCCGCTCGATCCGACGTCGTCGCGGCGCTGCCAAAGCAGAGGAAACGCCGGCTCAGCCCCAACCTCAGCAGCTGCAACCTGCAGCGATGGTGCCCGGCGCCGCTGGCTACCCGCAACAGCAGCCCTATCCGGGCTACCCGCCGCAGTGGGGTCAGCCCTATCCGGGTCAGTATCCCGGCTACGCAGCTCCCTATCCCACCGGCCCTTACGCACAGCCGGCACAGCCGGTTCCGCAACAGTCTCAGCACTACACGAGCCCGGGTAAGCCAACGGTTCCCGTCATGCCAGTACAGATCGAGCAGGCGTCTGCGCCACTCGTGCCGCCCGCTGCACCGCCGCTCGATGGCGTCCCTTCCGATCTCCCGTCCGACGCTGCGCAGGCGGTGCCCAAGGTCGTGGCCACAACAGACGCCTCGCCCGACGAGGCTGGCTCCGAAGCCAGCACCGATGCCCCGGTGGTCAGCACTCACGAGACCGTCGTGGCAACAACGGGCGCCAGCGCCGTTGATGCCGCTGCTGATTCCGCCGACGACACCGACCGCGATGAATGGTCGGGCGAAAAAGACTGGTAGCGCGTTGCCGGGAGCGCGTTGTTCAGATGCCGAGTGGGCGTGACGCCAGGTCGCGCATGATCTCGTCGGTTTCGAAGCCGACGATGGTCCGCGGTGCCTGGTGGGGGGCTGGCGACAGTATGTGGCTGTGGCTGTGGCTCTAGTTCGGCGTGACGAACGAGCTTGCGATCCAGACGTCGTCGGCGCCATTGAAGATCTGCCACCAGGTGAACCCATCGGCGATGTTCACCACACATTCACCGGTGAAGACGAGCCCGGTCTGGCCGGGGTCGAAAGTGCCGGCCAGGTCACTGCTGACTGCTGGTTCGAGTCGCTGGTTCAGAGGCGTGGTGTTGGTATCGACAATGTAGGTCGCCGTGGTCAGCGGCACGGCGTCGTCGCCGCACGCCTCGAAGCCTTCGGGCACCGGCGTGGCCGCAGCCACCGGAGCAGTTGTCGGTGCGGTCTCAGCAGTGTCGGTCGTGGTCACCCCGACGGCGTCGTCGGGTACGGGGGTGGAGGTGGCGATGGTCAGCGGTGTCGGACGTGGCGCAGGATCGCCCGACGCAGTCGAATCGTCGTTGTCGAAGATCAGAAACCAGAGCGCCAGCAAGACCGCAATGAATAACACGGCGAGCAGCACGCCGAGCAGCGTGCGGTTGGCCTGAGGCCGCGCCCGGTCGTTCATCATCGGCGGCAGAATTTTGCTCTCGTCGTCGGTTGGCACCCTGTAACGGTTACAGGCAGCGGCACCCGATGCAAGGACCCTCGGGCGGTAAGGCGTCACCGGCCCGGTTTTGTCCGGAGCGGTGGTGGCGTGTTTCAGAGCCGATTGGGCACGATGTCGGCGAGGACGGCCTTTAGATAACTGCCCTGCTCGAAGCCGATTGGATGGTCCAGAGCATGTCCGGTGCGAATGGTGTGCTGCGCTTTGTGATCGCTCTCGGCAATCTCGCCGGTGACAAGTGCGTAGAACTCGTCGGCAGGAATACGGCTCGAGCACGAGGCCTGCAGGAGCGTGCCGCCATTGGCCAACAGTTCCACGGCTAGCGAAGTCAGGCGACGATAGGCCCGACGTGCCGCTGGAGCCGACGCCGAGTTCGGCGCGAACGATGGCGGGTCGACGATGACCACGTCGAACCGTTGCCGATGGTCGGCGAGATCCTCCATTGCCTCGAAGGCGTCACCAACCGCAGAGGTGTGCTCGGTTTCGAATCCCAGGCCGAGGCGGTTGAGTTCGACATGACGGACGGTCGCAGCAATGGCATGTTCGCTGACATCGATGCTGTGTACAGAACGAGCGCCGCCAGCTGCTGCATACACACTGAACCCGCCGCTGTTGCAGAAGACGTCGAGCACACGTGCGCCATTGCATCGCGTGGCGATCAACTGTCGGTTGTCGCGTTGGTCCAGAAAGTGTCCGGTTTTCTGACCCCGTTCGACATCGGCCTCGAACTGAAGCCCATTCTCGAAAAATTCGATTGGCCCCTCGGGCCGAGAGCCGAACACCGTGGGGCTGTTGCGAAGGATCGGTGGTAGATCCTCGATGATGCGGCGGCTGGCCCGCACGACGACTCGTTCCGCGTCGGCCAGTTCCACCAACGGTTCGACGAGCATGGCCAAGTGCGGGACCCAAACGGGGGAGTCCAACTTGACCACCAGCGTGCGGTCATACCGATCGACGACAAGTCCCGGGAGGCCATCGTTTTCTCCATGCACCAGCCGATAGGCCGTGGTGTCGGTGCGGTCGTGCAGAGGCTGGCGATGGGCAAATGCCGTGAGCAGCTTGTCGGCGAAGAAGTCGGCGTCGATGGTACGAGGCGAGCCTTGGTGAAGCACCCGCACGGCGATCGGAGCCGTCGGGTCCCACAACCCGATTGCCGCGAACTTTCGCTTGTCATCGAAAATGACCGCCAAGTCACCGGCAGCGCCTTGCGCCGAAGCGCGAACGATCGAACCATCCCAGACCCACGGGTGTCCGCCCCGAACCTGGCGAAGGGCATCGTTGGTCAGGTGCACTGCGATTCGTTCCGCAGACGGTGCCGGTAGTTCGGCTTCCAAATTCACCATGTGCCATGAACTGTATTGCGACACGTTGCTGATGGGCGCGGCTCGGGCATGACCTTGGCGGGCATCGGAGCTCTAGAGTCACACCATGGCTGAAATCGATCCGTCGCGGTTAGTGGTTGCTGATCATTCCCTGGTGCAACACAAGCTCACACTGATGCGTTGTGTCGACACTCCTCCGCCGTTGTTTCGCCAGCTGCTCCGCGAGACCGCCATGTTGCTTGCCTACGAAGCCCTGCGTCAGCTACCCACGGTCGCAGTCACGGTCGAGACACCGCTTGGCCCAGCCCGTGGCGAGCAGCTCGACACCGACCCGGCCCTCATTTCGATTCTTCGGGCGGGTAACGGCTTGCTCGACGGGTTTCTCGACATCGTTCCCTCGGCGTCGGTGGGCTTCATCGGGATGTACCGCGATCACGACACGCTCGATGCCATCGAGTACTACACCAACATTCCCGAAGGATTGGCTGGCCGGGTCACCGTCGCAGTCGATCCCATGTTGGCGACTGCCGGCACGGCAATCGCGGCGATCGAGAAGCTGCGGGCTGCTGGAGCCAGCGACCTGAGACTGGTCTGCCTGGTGGCAGCGCCCGAAGGTATTGGCCGGGTTCATGCCGCAGACCCAGACATCACCATTGTCACGGCTGCGGTTGATCAGGGCCTCAATGACGTGGGCTACATCGTTCCGGGCCTGGGTGATGCCGGCGACCGTATCTACGGCACGCAATAGGCCACAAACGCCAAATGACGCCCGAGAGACACCGCGGCGAAGCCTTGCGACTAGATTGATTCGATGTTCACTTTGCGGGGATTTCGTTGGGGGCCTGTCGCGCTCCCTGACCTGCTGCGCGCTCAGCTTGCGGCGCATGGCTTCACTGCCGAAGACGCCGGGCGTTGCGCCCGACTGATCAACGAACACCATGGCGGTGCAGCCACGGCATCGCTGTTCGTGGACCTGGGTTCATGCAAGTTTCTCGAGGCGGATATCGATGGCGCGATCGCATCATGGCGCCATGCAATTGCAAGCCGACACGACGCTGCTGCGGCGCGCGCCATGTTGAACCTGGGTCTGCTCTACGAACACCTCCACTTGCACGAACAAGCACTCGGCGCGCTGGCTCGGGTGGCTGAACGCAACGTCGAACCCTATGTCACTGCGGCCGCCATGGCTTCCTCGCGATCACAAGTGGCACTCGGGCAATCCGATACCGCCATGGAGACCATGGCACGCTTGGCCCAGAGGGTGATGGCCCGCCGACCCGATGATGATGACCTGATCGAAGCGCTCTACGGATTGGGCGAGGTGGCAGAGCATGCCGGTCGACTCGATCGGGCCGAACGGGCATGGCGCGTGGCCGCCGCCAGCCCGACGTCGCCGTTGCAGCAGCAGGCGTCGACACGATTGATTCAGCTGCAGTTGGCCCAGGGGCGCAGCCACGCGTTGGACATCGCGAGTGTCGGGCGAGGGTCGCACAGCCGGGGCAATCTTCCCGTTCTTCTGGACACCGCCGAGCTGTTGCTTCGAACCGGTGAGAAGCGACAGGCCGCTCAGCTGCTGCAAACAATCGAGCCCCACGAGTTTGCCGTGGTCGATCGCTTCCGATACGTCGATGCCAGCCTGATGGCCGGGCGAATCAACGAAGCAATCGACGAGCTCGAGGCCCTCCTCGGTGACCACGAAGAACAGGTCCAGAATCGAGCGTTGTTCTCGCTCGGACGGGTCTATGCGTCCTATGACATGATCGATCCGGCGGTTTCGATGTTTCAGCGAGCGGTGGCCAGCGATGACCCCTATTGGATGCCAGCCGCGTCGCTCGCCCTGGGAGATGTGCTTGCGGCTCGCGGCGACCGTGTGCCGGCACACGAATACTGGTCTTATGCGGCCGGTGGATCTGTGCCGAGCCTGGCCGAACAAGCCAATGAACGGATCGCAGCTTCGGAACCGCTGCAGCAAGGTCGCCATGTCGTTGCGCCGCCGACCAAAGATGTAACCGCGGCGTTGGATCTGGACCTGCCCGATCTCGACGCGTCTGATCTCGATGGCGCAGCACTCGACGGTTCGGAACTCGACGCCTGGGACATGGACTTGCTCGACGAATCAGCCTTCGACATGGCTAACTCCGACCTGACCGCCCAAGACCTGCCTGCGCACGAGGTGGCCGCCCAAGACCTGCCTGCGCACGAGGTGGCGGCCCAAGACCTGACCGGCCAAGACCTGCCTGTGCACGAGGTGGCCGAGTCGCCAGAGCCTCAGCTCATATTGCTCGACTCCGTCGACCCCGAGCCACTCACTGGCGCCGCCGCCGAGGCCGGTGATCTCGAAGGTGTCGAAGACGTCGATCTCGATGACAGCGTGCCTGACGGGCCGACCCATCAGCAAGCGCCAGCGGCGGCGGCCCCAGTCGAATCGGCACCGTTGCTGGTTGTACTGGCCGATCTCGACAACAACGTTGCCGATGAGGCACCCGACGATGTTGTCATCGATATCAGCGACAACAGAACCACCAGTGAAGCCGAACTCGTGCGCCGAGAACCGCGTAAGGCGTCAGCCTTTGCTGACTACATCGACGACGACGGCCTGGCGAATCCCTACGCCGCCCTGGCTCCTGATGATGGCCTGGGCGATATTGCTCCGACGACGCGCAATCCCTATGCCGAGCTGGCGCCAAACTTTGCGCCCGACTTCGAACCGCCGGCAGATGTCGAGCCCGGTGACTGGGAATCTCTGCTCGGTGATACTTCCGACACAGAAAGCTCACCGCCTAAGAAGAGCCCGAGCGCCTTTTCTCGCTACACCTGACGGGCCCTGAGATGCGTTGGCGGGTTGAACCCGCCGGCCAGGCTGTCTTTGCTGCGGTATTTGTGGCTGCTGTGGCATCATCCCGAGCGCCTTTTCTCGCTACTCCTGACGGGCCCTGAGATGCGCTGGCGGGTTGAACCCGCTGGCCAGGCTGTCTTTGCTGCGGTATTTGTGGCTGCTGTGGCATCATCCTGGGCGCCCTCTGTCGCTACATCTGACGTGCCCTGAGACGCGCTGCTTGGTTACACCGACCAGCGAGAGGCTGGCTTTGCCGCCCATCTCCGGCTGCTGTGGCATCATCTGGACCATGGAGCAAGAACCGTGGGCTGAATCATTTGTGATGCTGAATCCGGATGGTTCACCGGCCGCGGACCAAGGAATTCCGTTGCGGCAGGTCAGCGAGAATGGGTTTCAGGTATACGCCGCCATCCACTACGCGGGCGAAACCGGCCTGGCAGCGGATTTCGATGCCGACGTGCGCGAGCTGCCGCTCGACTTGGACCGGATATCGGACCTGGCTTCGGTGCCGGCCTCGATGCGTTGGTTCGAACGTCCGCATGGAGCGCATACTCCTGCAGCTCTGTTTCACGACTATCTGTTGACGAAAGGCCCCAAGCTCCGTAGCAGCGGCGCGCCGGTGCGGCCGGACCAAGCAGACTTGGTGTTCCGACACATGCTGAAGGCGGTGGGCGTTCCGACCGTCAAGCGATATGTGATGTGGACAGGCGTTGCCTTGCGCACCCGGTGGGAGACCAGTCGTGTTGCACTGATCATCTGGGTGGCGCTCTCGGTCGCAGGTCTGGGATTGTTCGTGGCGGCGGCACTAGGCGTCGACTTTCCGACCTGGACGGGCGGCCGCTGGGCCGTGCTGGTCGTGGCCGGCCTGGCGCCCTTGCCAGCAAGTCTGTTGTGGTCAAAGCAACGGCGAGCAGCGCTGATCGCTGCCGTCATGGCCATCTGGTTCCTGCCCGCAGCCGTGCTGGCGGCGTTGGCGCTGGCGGTGTACGGCGGACTCGAGTTCATTGTCGGGAAGCTTCGTCGCGACAGCTGAAGGTGTGTGCGCAGTGACTACGCGGCGCGCCGGGACTGCTGGATCGTGGATCCGTGGCCATCGGGAGCCTCGGTCACGCTGACCCCACGCGGTAGCGCCTCGAGTAGCGCAGGCACATGCGTGATCACGCCGACCATCGCCCCGCGATCTCGGAGTTCGTCGAGTAAATCGATAGCTCGCTCGACCGACGTCTCGTCGAGAGAGCCGAACCCCTCGTCGATGAACAGCGCATCGACACGCACGCCCGCGCTCTGGTTCATGACGGCGTCGGCCAGACCCAGTGCCAGCGCCAGCGATGCCTGAAAGAGTTCGCCGCCAGACAATCCAGCGGTCGGTCGGCGGGTGCCGGTCACGGTGTCTTCGACACCGAGGTCGAGACCCCACTTGCCGCGCTTGTTCTCGCCGTCGTCCATGACGCAGAGCTGGAAGCGTTGGTGAGTCGAACGAGCCAGTCGTATGTTCGCCAGTTCGACCACATCGCGCAGATGGGCGGCCAGCACCCAGTTCTCGAGCGATGTATTGCGGTCGTTGTCGCCTTTGGCCAAGGCCGCAACGCGTTCGAGGCGGCGCGTGCTCAGGTCGGTTGTCTGGCGTCGGGAGCGCTCGGACTCGATGACCGTGAGTTCGGTTTCGAGCCGATCGAGGTTTGCAGTGGTGGTGATGAGTCGGCTGTTCGCTGCTGCATACGCCTGGCTATGTTCCTGTGCCAGTTGCTCGAGCGAGTCGATATCGACGGGACCGTCTGGCAGTTCAGCAAGCTCGTCTAGTTGCCCACGGAGGCGTTCGCCGGTTGCGGTGTAGCCCGCGGTTTGGGCTTCGAGCTGTTCGATCAGGTGAGGCTCGACATACGCCGCCAGGGCCTGTTCCAGGTCGTTGAAGCAGGACTGTCGTAGCCGATCATCGAGAAACGATTGGGCGCGTCGGCTGGCTTCGGCGGCGTCTTGTTGGCGCGCGAGAGCAGTGATGGCCTGGGCCGTCAGGGTTTGTGCGTGGCGCGCCGACTGAACTCGAAGTTCGAGTTCTTCGCCGGCATCGATCTGGTTCGAGACCATGGAAGCGAGCGTCGTGTCGATCTCGAGGCAGTGCTGGGTGGCGACGTCGAGATCCTGCTGTTGTGCTGCAAGCTGGTCGCCGGCTGAGGTTCGACGACTCTCGGCTGCAATCTGCTCGAGACCGATTCTGTCTACATCGGTGCTGGCTTGGTCGATCATGTCGTGCAACTGCAAGCCGCGCTCAGCCAGCTGGTCGGCCCGAGCTCGATCGGCGGCCGCCCCGGCGGCATGTGCACGCAACGCAGCAACGGGTTCGTTTGCGGCGACGCCGAGAGCACCCTGCAGTCGGCTGCGACGCTGATCTACCGAGCGGACTTGGTCATCGAGTTCGGCACGATCGGTCGACGCGACGGACAACTCGCGATCGACTCGTTCATACAGCGATGCCGCCTGGCGGGTGTCGTCGGCCACGGTGCGAGCGCCGAAAGCCATGGCTTTTTTGGTGCTGACCAAGGCGTCGGCTTCGACCTGTACGAGAGTTGCGATGTCGGGGTCGCCCGCGTGGATCGCCTCGATCTGGGATTCGATCGCCCTCACCTGGGCCAGCAGGGTCTCGCTGTGTGATCGTGAGGTGGTCACCTGGCCTTGCGTGACGATCTCGTTGCTGTCGAAAGCAATGGCAGGAGACGGGTGTTCGCATGACCCGCAGACCGGGCACGGCTCGTCGTCGGCCAGGGTTTGCGCCACCCGAGCTGCCGTGCCCGCAATGAAGGCGTGCCACAGCTCGTCGGTCGCAGCTTGGGCGCGGGAGTGTTCGGCTCGAATCGCTCGCAGCTTGGTTGCTGCTGCGTGGTACTCCTGGCATACCTGTGAGCGACGTTCGGCTTCTTGATAGTCGGCCGATGCTGCGTCGGCCTTTTGTTGCACTGCCGCCAACGACGACTGGGCATGTAGTGCGGTCTCACGAGCGTGAGCGAGCTGCTCGCTCGTTGCGTCGAGTTCGGTGGCCTGACGCACCAGTGCTGCATGCTCGGCTTCGAGTGCAGCCAACTCGATGCGTTGGGCGAGCTGAGCGTTCGCGGTGCGCAGCTGTTGCTCGGATTCGTCGATGTCGGCGGCTTGGTCGAGACTGCCCAGCTCGGCTCTTGCTTGGCGAAGCTGTGCCGATGCCAACTCGTGCTGTTCGGCCAGCGTCTTGGCGTCGTTTGCCATACGCCGCAGCTCGGCATGACCACGGGTGACCACAGCAGTGGTGTCGTGCACCTGCAGCGCCGCCTGGCGACGTTGCCCCAAAGTGGCTTCGAGTGCAGCAATGCGTTCGGCGCAGGCGCGAAGCGTGGGTTCATCGGGTGCGTCGACTTGGTCGAGCCCCGATGCGACCAAGGCCTGATCGAGACGCTGAATCGTGTCGGTGAGCCGCTGTTCAGCTCGGCTGAACTGTTCGTGGTGCTGCGCCAGGGCGCGAGCATTGCTGGTCACCGGGACCGCAGCACGAGCGCGATGGAGGCGGTCTACGTCGGCGTAGTGCTGCGGTGCCGCGTGTTCATGCTGCTGCAGCTCGATGCGGACCTGACGGCGGCGTTCGAGCCGAGTGGAGAGATCCACACCCGCTTGCAGGTCATGCGCAGCTTGGCGAGCGAGGCGGTCGAGTTCTTCCACTGCTTTTCGTTGGGCACCGAGTTCGACGCGTCGGTGGTCATCGAACGCGGCATGCAACGCTGGCGCCGAGGGCCCGATGGCCCGCCCGGTGAGTTCGGCGAGTTCGCTGGCAATCGCTTCTTGGCGATGATCGAGTCGTTCGAGCGCTTGCCGATCGCCGGCGGTGGCTTCGGCCGCGCTCTCGGTCAACCAACTGGTGGCCGTGTCGAAGATCTCGGACGAGAACAAGGTGCGAAGCAGCTCACGGCGTTCGGTGCTGGACTCGGTGAGCACCCGACTGAACTGGCCTTGAGGGAGCAGAGCGACCCGCTCGAACTGTTTTCCACTGAGCCCGACGAGTTCGGCGCACTTGGCTCGGACTTCTTCGACCCGATTGGTCACGGCGGTGGGCGTGCCCTGTTCGAGTCGGTACAAGGTGGCGGCGGTTGGTGCCTCGGTCGTGCCATTACCACGACGCTTGGCTCGCTTCTGCTTGGGTGACCGTTCGACCCGCCAGTGCGTGCCGTGGGCGACGAAGTCGAGCGTGACCGAGCACTCGGTCTTGTCGTCGGCATGGTCGGACTTGAGCCGCAGATAGCTCGCCCGGCGGCCCGGCAGCATTCCGTAGAGCGCATAGTGCAGGGCGTCGAAGATGGTGGTCTTGCCGGACCCGTTGTTGCCGGCGACCACGAACAGGCCGAGCTCGGTGAGTGCGTCGAAATCAACGGTCTCGGTACCGGCGTAGGGGCCGAACGCGTTCATGGTGAGCCGCAGTGGTCTCATGACCGCCGTCTCACGGCAATAGGTCTCATGACGGGTCGTTCTCGGCCCGGGTCAACGCTGCCTGCAACAGTGAGAGGTCGTCGGCGTCGTCGTCGCTGCTCACGCTGGTCAGGAACTCGCCGGCGAGTTCGTGCACCGATCGCTCGCGTACCGATTGCACGGTGAGTCGTTCTCGATCGATCGGCCGGGAACCAACGCGTGCGATCTCGACCATATGGGGAAAGTGGTCGCGCAGGCGGCGATGAGCGTCGGCCACCGGATGGGTGTTGGTGAGTTCGACTCGCACCCAGTCGTGACCGTTGCCCGCAGCGGCCAGCAGTTCGTCGAGCGTGCCACGCACGGTGGCTACCGAGCGGCCCACATCGATGGGAATGGGTTTGGAACGCGCATCGCCGTCGGCATCGAGTTCGACGAGCACCACTTCTTTCTGTGATGTCTCGCCGAACGAGTAGGGAAGCGGCGCACCGCTGTAGCGCACGCGCTCGTCGCCACCGACGATCTGGGCCCGATGTAGATGCCCGAGTGCGGTGTAGTCGAACCCATTGAAGACCGCCGAGGAGACCATGCCGGCGTCGCCGACCGCCAGGGTGCGTTCTGACTCGCTGGGTTCGGCACCGGTCACGAATGCATGGGCGATGGCCAAGCTGCGAACACCGGGCGTGATGCGGTCACGGGCGGTCTGCAATGTGCGCCGCAAAACGGTCTCGTGGCTGGGGCGGGCAGCAGACTTGTGAGCGGGAGCCGAGGTGTCGATCGGCGCGAACACCGGGTCGAGATAGGGCACGGCGACGATGGCGAGTGGCCCGTCGCCATAGGTGCGGACGTCGACTTCGGCGGCACGTTTGTAGCCGCCGCGCAACAGGAGCCCCGAGGTGAGTAGTCCGTCGATGCTTCCGAGGCGTTCTGCGCTGTCGTGGTTGCCAGTGATGGCGGCGACATCGGCGCCCGCAGCAAGCAGTCGTTGTAGCGCCGAGTGGAAAAGTTCTACCGCATCGGCTGGCGGCACCGACCGGTCGTAGAGATCGCCCGCGATGGCTACCAGCTCGATCTCTTCGTGACGTACCAGATCGACAAGCCAATCGATGAAAAGCGCCTGCTGGTCGAGCAGGCGGTGATCGCCGAAGGACCGGCCCAGATGCCAATCGCTGGTGTGCAAAATCCTCATACGACAATCATGACCGGGGGGTGTGACAGTTTCGTCTGGAGCGCCGCATGCATCGCCCTACAGAATCGCGGTTCTGGCCTGGACGCGCGCGGATGGGCTACGTGACCGCCGTCGCAACCCTTGCGTCGTCACGAGCACAGCCGTGATGCGACCACGAGCACTACTGTCCGAGCGCACGCACGAAAAAACGGAAGAGGCAAGCGCATGGAAGTACAGAATCGACAAGGTCCCGCGTTCGGGGTAGCCCGAATAACGATGGGCCCCCACGAGCGCATCAAGGCCGAGGCCGGGGCCATGATGGCCACCGTTCCCACGGTCACCGTCGAGGCCAAGGCCGAGGGCGGCGTGCTGAAGTCGCTCAAACGGGCGGCCCTGGGCGGCGAGTCGTTCTTCGTCACGTCGTACATCGCGCCGGCCGAAGGTGGCTGGGTCGATGTCGCGGCCCGTCTTCCAGGTGACACCCAGGTGCTGGACTTGGAGCCAGGCCAGGCATGGTTCGTGCAGAAGGGTTCGTGGCTGGCGTCGGCCGACGGGGTCGAGATGGACACCAAGTGGGGCGGCTTCAAGAACATGTTCGGTTCCGAGGGCGGCTTCATCCTGCGGGCGGAAGGCACCGGGCCAATGGTGGTGGCCGCATACGGCGCCATCGAGGCCTGGGATCTGGCACCAGGTCAGACCATCACGCTCGACACCGGCCACATGGTGGCCTATCAAGAATCGATCACCATGAATCTGCGCAAGGTCACCGGTGGGCTGGTCCAGACCTTCAAGAGCGGCGAAGGTCTGGTATTCGACTTCACCGGCCCGGGTCGAATCTTGATCCAAACCCGCAACCCGAACGAGTTCCTGAGCTTCATCGGTGCCGCCATCGGCACCGGCAACTCGGGAGCAGGCGGTGCCGGAGGCGTCGTGGGCGGACTGCTCGGCCGCGACTGAGCCGTTACCGAGATCGAGTTTCGGGCATGGTCTGCGACGAGGATCAGCGCCCCGTGAGCGGCAGAGAAAAAGAGCGGCACCATCTGCCTGGAGGCCGATGGGCTCCTGCGAACTGCGCAGCTTCGAAGTACGAGCATCCCGCTTCTGCAGTGTGGCGAGGGGGATGGGTGCGAGAGGTGTAAGTGTCACACGGTTGGTTTACGTTGTGACAGTGAAAGCCAATGTCGTGGTCACCGAATATGGGCGTGCTGCCAGTACGGCGCTGGCGCAGGCCATTACCGATATCAAGGCTGGGGTCGCGCTTGCGCCGGTGACCGTGATCGTTCCGTCGAACTTCGCCGGTTTGGCTGCTCGGCGCATGCTTGGCCGAGGTGACCTTGGTGTCACCGGCGTGGCCAACGTGAACTTCTTGACGCCGTTTCGTCTGGCCGAACTGCTCGCCGTCGGCGAACTGCGTGGTCGAAAGCCGCTGACCAAACCAGTGCTCGGGGCTGCAGTGCGCCGCGCTCTGGCCGACAACCCACGTCAGTTCGGAAATGTTCGCGACCATCGCGCCACCGAACAGGTGCTGGCGGCCTGTGTGGGTGAGCTCAGCAATGTGAGCGCCGCTGGCCGGCAAGCCATTCACGAGCAGGGTGGCCATGCATCATCGATCATCGAGCTGTTCGACGATATCCGTTCCCATCTGCGCGATTTTCACGACGAAGCCGACGTGGCTCGAGCCGCCGCGCACCGATCCGATCTGGCCCAGGTCGTGCAGCCATTCGGCCATCTGATCTGGTACCTACCCGCACCGACCTCGGCGCCGCTCGCCAGTTTCCTGAGATCAGTGCTGGCCCAAGCTCCCGCCACGGTCATTGTTGCCACGTCGGGTCGAGCGGCGGCCGACGCCGAGGTGGTGCGCACCATGCGCATCGCCGGAGTCAGCTTCCCCATGGCGGCCTCCGAAGACGGCGCACCCATCGACGCTGGCGACGAAACGCCGCCGCTTGCCGATCACATCATCTCGGTCACCGACGCCGACGAAGAAGTGCGTGCAGTGCTTCGCGAGGTCATTCAGCTCGTCGATCAGGGAACACCGCTCGATCGCATTGGTGTCTTTCACCCGGTGCCCGATCCCTATGTGCGCATCATCGAGCAGCAGTTCGCAGCTGCCGACGTCCCGGCGAATGGGCCGTCGCGGCGCCGCCTGAGCGAGACGATTGCCGGGCGTGTGCTGCTCGGGGCGCTGGCATTGCCCTCGGAGAGATGGCGCCGAGACCGCGTGATCGCGCTGATCAACAGCGGGCCCCTGCGCTACGACGGCAAGCCGGCGCGGCCTGCCGTCTGGGACATGCTGTCGCGCTATGCCGGCGTCGTCGGCGGGCTGAATGATTGGCGGGCCAAGCTGCAGGTCGAGCTCAACCGAATCCACGTGGCGCACGGCGAAGCAGCAGCCGCCGACAACCAGGTTCGAGTGCAACGAATGGTCGACCAGCGGGCCGATGTTCAGGATCTGGCGGCGTTTGTCGAATGGGTTGCCAGCGCCGTTTCTGCGGTTGAATCGGCTACCGGTTGGCCAGCTCGTGCCCAGGCGGCCAAGCAGTTGTTGGACGGGCTGTTGGGGAGTGCGCAGATGCGGGTCTGGTGGCCCGACGTCGAGCTCGACGCATTCGACCAGGTCGAATCTGCGCTCGAGCGGTTGGCCATGCTCGAGGTCATCGAGCCCGAGCCGACTAACGCAGTCTTTGTGCGGGCGTTATCGAGCGAACTCTCGGTCGCTCGGGGCCGTTCTGGCCGCTTCGGAGACGGCGTGGTGTACGGGCCGATCTCGTCGGCGCCGGGCCACGATCTCGACGCCGTCTTCATCTTGGGCTGCACCGAAGGCCTGTGCCCGGCGCCTCGACGCGAAGACGGCTTGTTGGCCGACAATGTGCGCGCGTTGGCCGGGGGCGACCTGCCGTTGCGTCTCAGCCAGATCGATGAGCAACACCGCCAGTTCCTGGCCGCCGTGGCCTCGGCGCCGGTGGGCAACCGCTGGCTGTTCTTTCCGCGCGGAGATCTACGAAGCAGCCGCCGTGCTCGGCCGTCGCGCTGGTTACTGCCGACCGCATCGGCGCTGGCCGACAAGCCGCTGTACGCCACCGACTTCGAGCACGAAAGCCCAGCGGGCGTATACGAGGTGGCATCGCATGCCGACGCGCTGGTGCAAGCCAGCCATTTCGCGTCGCTCGACGAACGCGATGCGGCCCAACTGTTTGCCTATGTGCAACACGGTGGCGAGCCGACTACCCACCCCGCCAGTGCGCTCGTGGAACGAGGCTTGCAGATGCAGCTCGCCCGTCGCAGTTCGGCGTTCACCGAGTTCGATGGAAACATTGCTGCCGCGCCGGTTGGCGCGAGTGGTGATGTCATGTCGGCTTCGCGCCTCGAGACATGGGCCACGTGCGGCTTCAGGTACTTCCTGGGTTATGTGCTGGGGCTTTCCGAACGCGACGACCCCGAACGCACCGTCGAGCTGTCGGCACTCGACCGGGGCTCGGCCATGCATGACGTCCTCGAGCGGTTCATGCGTGAACAGGTCGAAGCTGGCCCTCCTGCCCCCGACGAACCGTGGTCAGCCACCCAACGGGCGCGAGCGCAAGAAATTGCGGCAGAGTCGTTCGGCGAATACGAACGACGGGGCCGCACCGGTCGCCGCATCGAGTGGGAAACCCAGAAGAGTGACCTGCTGGCTTTGATCGACGACTTCTTGACCAGCGACGACAGGTATCGGGCTGCCCATCAGAGCACCCCCGATCAGTTCGAGTTGGCTTTCGGTATGGGTTCGAACGAGCCGCTGCAGATCGGCCTCGACGACGGTCGTCTGCTGCAGTTCCGAGGCATGATAGATCGGGTCGACCAGGGACCAAACGGAAGTCGGCGCATCATCGACTACAAGACCGGAAGCGGCAGTCAATACAAAGGGCTCGAAAGAGAAGCGGATCCAACCCGACGCGGCACGCTGCTGCAGCTCGGTCTCTATGCCGAAGCTGTAGCTGACCAACTCGGGGCCGGTGCGGTCAGTTCCGAATACTGGATGGTCAATACGAGCGCCGGCTTCGCTCGCCACGGCTATCCATGGACACCGAGTTATCGCGAACGACTTGTCGATGTCTTGACCGGCATCGCCGATGGCATCGAAGCCGGCATCTTTGCCGCGATCCCTGGTGATTGGCAGTCGTTTCGCAACACCTATGACAACTGTGCGTACTGCGATTTCACCTCGGTGTGTCCCCGGGACCGGGCCGAGCACGCCGACGACAAGGCCGATGCCCCCGAGCTCGAAGTGCGGGTGGCGCTCATTCCCAAGTCGGAACGGGTCGACCAATGACGCGTGATACGTCAGCGCCCCTGGTCGACGAACTGGTGCGCCAGCGCGTCAGCCGCGACGGTCTGGCCGAGACATTGTTTGTCGAAGCGGGTGCGGGTTCGGGCAAGACCACCTTGTTGGTCGAGCGAATCGTGAACCTGGTGTTGCACGCCGACGTGCCACTTTCGGCTATCGCGGCCATCACCTTCACCGAGGCCGCAGCCAGTGAGCTGCAATCGCGCATTAGGGCCAAGTTCGAACAGGTCCAAGCCCTGGCCATCACCGACGGCGACCACGAACGCGCCCAGGCCTGTCGCCGGGCGGTGGCCGACAGTGACCTGGCAGCCATCACCACCCTTCACGGATTCGCAAATCGCATCTTGGGCGAGTTCGCGGTAGCTGCCGGTCTACCACCGCAGATTCGCGTGCTCGACGAGGTGTCCTCGCAGCTTGCGCAAGAAGACCGGTGGCAACGATTCGTCGATCGGCTCTACGAGAACGACGACCATGTCGAGTTGCTGCAGGCAGCATCGGCGCTCAAGATCCCGGTTGAACCGCGCTATATCGACCAGTCGACCATGCGCACCGTCGCCAGCCAGTTCAACCAGAACTGGGATCGGCTGCCCGCCTTGATCAGTTGCGAGCTTGCGCCCCTGGGCGACGTCTTCGACTTCCACCATTTCGACGGCTTGGTCGAGGACCTGGCTGACCTGCGCCAACACAATCTCGACAGCGATGATCGGCTGAACATTCACCTCCAGCAGCTCCTGCCCGAGATGCAGGCGATTGCCGCTATTGCTGATCCGCTGCGCAAGATGCGGGCGCTGACCCAGGCGCCCAGGTGGGGACCCGGCAACGGCGGGCGCAAGGACGCGTGGTCGGGTCCCGGCATGAAGGATTACGTCAAGGCCACGATCAAGGCGGTCGAATCAGCCAAAGAAGAAGTGCTGCGCCCGATCATCAACGATGTTTTGCTGCGGCTGTCGCAAGTGATTGCGGTCGAGACTTTTGCTGCAGCCCAGGCCCGTCGCGCCGACGGTGGCCTCGAGTTCCATGACCTGCTCGTGCTGTCTCGAAATCTTCTGCGATCCTCGGTGCATGCTCGCCACGTGCTCCACGAGCGATTTCAGCACCTCTTGCTCGACGAGTTTCAGGACACCGACCCCATCCAGATCGAGCTGGCGGTGCTGATTGCTACGAGCGCGGCCGACGTGACCGACATGGCGTGGTTCGATATGCCGGTCGAACCCGGGCGATTGTTCTTCGTGGGCGATCCCAAGCAATCGATTTACCGCTTCCGTCGAGCCGACATCGCGCTGTTCCTGCGAGCCCGAGATCGCTTTGCCGGTGCCGATGGCTCGGCGCAGCTCGAAGCCAATTTTCGCACGGTCGAACCCATCGTGTCGTGGGTCAACGCCCTGTTCGAAGCCAAGATGCCGCACGAGGAACCGGGCGCGCAGCCCAAGTATCAATCCCTGGTTGCCAGCCGTCGGGCCGAAACACCCGAGCAGTCTTCGATTCATCGACCGGTGTTGCTCGGCGGACCGAACGACAACGACAGGATCCCAGCCGGCGAGCTACGCGCCATCGAAGCCGACGACGTCGTCGGCATGGTCCGAGCCATCGTGGCCGATCCGTCGAGTTGGCCGGTGACCGACGGCAGCGCCGATGCCTGGCGACCCGCTTCGCTCGACGACATCACCATCTTGTTGCCAACCCGCACGTCACTACCATTTCTTCGGGCCGCTCTCGACGACGCCCAACTGCGCTACCGCATCGTGACCGGCACGTTGGTCTATGACACCCAAGAGGTCGTCGACGCGCTTGCGGCACTGCGCGCCATCGATGACCCGGGCGACGAGCTCAGCCTGGTGGCGGCACTGCGCTCTCCTCTCTATGCGTGCTCTGATGTCGACTTGGTCATCTGGCGTCGCAACGGCGGGCGCTGGGACGTGCGAGCCCCCATTCCCGAAACGATCGCTGCGTCTCATCCGGTGGCGGCGGCCGTTACCCACCTGCATGGCCTGTGGCGTGATCGTTGGTTCCTGACACCCTCGATGCTGCTCGAACGGCTGTTACGCGAGCGCCGAGCGTCGCTACTTGCCTTTGGTGATCCACGCACGACTGACGTGTGGCGTCGCCTGCGCTTCTTGATCGATCAGGCTCGCACCTTCGAAGAGTCAAACTCGGGCGACCTGCGGGCATTCACCCAGTGGGCGGCATTGCAGTCCGGATCCATGGCCCGTGTCCATGAGCCGCTGTTGCCCGAAACCGACGAAGCTGCACTGAGCATTCAGACAATTCATGGTTCCAAGGGCCTTGAGTTTCCCATCACGATTCTGTCGGGTATGACCACCCAGATGCGTAACACCCGCGCCGGTGTCAGCGTGCTGTGGCCCGAAGACGGCCTGCCCAGCGTGCGCATGAAGAAGGGTGTGGAAACCCACGAGCACGGCCCGCTTGCCGATCTCGAAGCCGCGATGGACGATTACGAGAAGGTGCGCTTGGCCTATGTGGCCACCACTCGAGCGCGTGATCATCTGATCGTGTCATGTCACCACAAGCCCGGGGGGTCGGACGACAAGACCTATGGCGGCATGTTCTGGCAGGTCTTCGACACCGATGAGAACCGTGGGCTGGCGCGCCGCTTCGACTGGCTCGAGGTCGTGGGCAACCACGACCCAGAACCCGCAGGTGCTGCGCAACTCGGGCTTGCGCTCGACAACCGAGAGCAGTGGATCGCAGACCGCCAGGCACTGCTGGCTCCGTACCGTGTGCCCCGGGTGTTGTCAGCCACCGGTGTCGCCCGTGCTGCGCTCACCCCTCCGCCGCCCACAAATGCAACAGTGCCTGACACCGTTGCATTCGCGCCTGTGTCGCCTGCCCAGGATGACGGGTCTGGCGACGTGGACATCGAGCCGGGGACCGAGCAGTGGGATGCGTCACCAGATGGTGAGCAGCCCGGTGTGGCGGCCGACGGCTTGGCGGTCTACGCGATCGAGCGACTAATCGACCAAGACGACGACGGTGCTGACCAACCCGAACAAGAGCTGATCGGGCGGCGCCGGGGCCGCACGGGTTCAGCCATTGGGTCCGCCGTTCACGCAGTGCTGCAGTTGCTCGACCTCGGCGAATCGGTGCGGCCTGCGGCCATCGACGACATCGTCGCTCAGCAATGTGAGATCGAAGGCATACCTGACCGCACCGGCATCGTGTGGCGGTTGGTCAAAGCTGCGCTCGAGTCGAAGGCGGTAACGTTGGCGGCAGACCATCGCCACTTCAAAGAGTTGTTCGTGACCGCACCGGTTGGCGACCGAATTGTCGAGGGTTACGTCGACCTGCTGATCGAGACACCCGATGGTTTGATCGTGGTCGACTACAAAACCGACTCGGTTCGTTCCGACGCCGATGTCGACGCCAAGCTCGCCATGTATGAGCTGCAGGCATCGGCTTATGCCGTTGCACTCGAGCAGGTCACCGGACAGTTGGTAACCGAGTGCCGTTTCGTGTTCTGCACCACGTCGGGAGCTATCGAGCGATCTGTCGTCGACTTGGCCACAGCCAAACGCCGAGTGCGAACCACGATCGACGGACTCACCCTCACCACTGCGCCGCAGGGTTGATGCGTTTCGTACCGTGGTGGGTTCGTATTGCCTTTTTGCTGGCCTTGCTCGGCATCGTCTGGCAGAGCGACCCGCGAACACAGGGCGCTGCTGTTGCCGTTTTCTCGATGGTCGTGCTGCTTCTTCTCGCACGACGACTGCGACGGCCTCGCATCCGTGGTTGGCAAGACGCCGAGATCGCGGCCGCTCGCTGGCTTCGCAAGGCTGGTTGTCGCCGGGTTTCGTTGACGGGAGGCAGCGCCGATGGCGGTATCGATGTGGTGACCGCCGAATGGGCGGTCCAGGTGAAACACACCACCAAGCGCGTCGGTCGTCCTGCCGTACAGCAGTTGGTCGGCGCTGCGCTCACCCTTGATCGCTCGCCGGCATTGTTCTCGACCAGCGGGTTCAGCGCGCCCGCATGCGCCTACGCGATCGAACATCACGTAGCACTCTTCGAACTCGATCTACATGGTCGGGCCCGCGGCCTCAATCGCCAGGCCCGTCGAGTCGGCAAACGAACCCGACGGCTCCTACCCGGCCGCTGAACCTGCGTAAGCGACCCGCCCTCTTACGCAGGTTGCGACCTGCGTGTGTGACCCGCCCTCTTACGCAGGTTTGGTACCTGCGTAAGTGACCCGCCCTGTTACGCAGGTTTGGAACCTGCGTGTGTGACCCGCCCTTTTACGCAGGTTGGCGAATTTGTTGAGCGCTACTGGAGCGCCAGGCCACCGAGGAGGCCGAGGTCGGTGGTGACTTCGTCGGCGATCACGATGATCACCAGCGTCACGATCTTGGCGATCTGCTGCACCGCTCCGAGAACATCACCCGAGATACCGCCGATCTTGCTGATCGCCAGTCGCACGACCAGTGCCCCTGCCCCGTAGGCGCCGACGATCACCGGCAAGGCAACGACGCCGAACAGCGCGACCACAGCCGCGGCAACCAGCAGTGAAACGCCGATCACCGCCGGCCGCGACAGGCCTCGGAGATAGTCGACACCCAGGCCGCTGTCGCGGGCGGGGCGGGCGATGATCATCATGAAGCTGGCAACGGCTCGACTGACCATGTGGGCGGCGGCGGTGGCGGCCATGGCAAGCCAGCCTGCCAGCGCAGACAGGGCTGCAATCTCGACAATGATCACGAAGATCAGCGCAGTGACGCCATACGTGCCGAGCCGGGAGTCCTTGAGAATTTCGAGCCGCTGCTCTTGGGTCCAGCCGCCGCCGAATGCATCGGCCATGTCGGCCAGTCCGTCGTGGTGGAACGCGCCCGTTATCTGGCCGAGCGCTGCAGCGGAGAGAGCGGCGGCAACAGTAGGTGTCGAGATCTCATAGAGGCCGACGTAGAGGCCACCCTGAGCGAGGCCGAGGATCAAGCCGACGAAAGCAAACCATGGAACGGCAGCGCTCATATCGGGCGCGCCGCCGTCGGGGCGATGCAACGGCACCCGCGTCAAGAACGATGCGGCGTCGCGCAGCGCCGACATCAGTTGCTAGCGAGGTGACGGGTACTCATCAGGCTGAACGCTAGTGGTGCCATCCGGAATCTCTGCAGCTCACCACGCCCGCCCTCGGGGCGTCCCCGGTCCGGTTTCGTGGGCGATTGGCGTTTCTGACAACATCGGTGCCGGGCCAGGAAGTTGGGAACAGCATGGACAAACTCACCGAGGGTTATGGATTGATCGAAGGGCCGGTCTGGCACAACGAACGTGGGCTGTTCTTCAGCGATGTCAAAGCCGGTGGCGTCTATTCGGTAACACTCGACGGAGTCGTAACGATCGTCTTCGAACATCGTCGCGGAATCGGAGGTATGGCGCTTCATGCCAGCGGCGACGGGATGATCGTCAGCGGACGCAACGTGGCTTACAAACCTTTCGACGGTGGCCCGACCATCGAACTGCTGGCTCAGTCCACTGGTAATCCTGCGGTTGGCTTCAACGACATCACCACCGACAGCATCGGCCGCGTCTACGCCGGAGAACTCGGTGGAAGCCCATTCGACGCGACTCGCGGAACACCTGGCGATCTTTGGATGGTCGACACCGACGGCTCGAACACGGTCGTGGGCCACGACGTCTTGCTGACGAACGGACTCGGCTTCTCGCCCGATGGACGCACGCTGTATCACTCGGACAGCCTGCGAGCAGCAGTGATGAAATACGACGTGCACGACGACGGGACACTCGGGCCGAAGCAACACTTCGCCGATATGGTGCGCGGTCATCCCGACGGTTTGGTGGTGAGCGAGGACGGAGCTGTCTGGGTTGCCCTCGCATCGGGCGGCAGCGGCGTTGGCGTCTACAACGCCGACGGCACCCATCGTGCCCATATCGAGATCCCCATGCCGATGTGCACCAGCGTGTGCTTCGGTGGACCGGACCTGCGTCAGCTGTACATCGTGAGCGGGTCAGATGGAGCGTCGAGCGACCGTGCCGGTGCAGTATTCGTCACCAATACCGAGGTCAACGGACTGCCAGTAGCCCCAGCAACAGTTCCAGTTTCTCGCTGAAAGTGTGGTGCCAAACGTGGCGGTGCCGGGAGGCCGCGCGGATAGCGACAAGCTCAGAAGCCTCCAGGTAGATGTTGCCGCTCTGGGTCGTAAGCAACCCGCAGGGTTGACACTCACGGGCCGCTGGGCCACGGTTCATCCGGCCCCTGAGCCGAAATTCCTCAGCTATCGGCTGAACCTCCAGGCACCGACACGTTCACAGCAACAGTTCCAGTTTCTCAGCGCTTCGAGTGACTAGGCGTCGGTGTCGAGAAGTTGCCAGAGAAACCAGCTGGCGAGGACGGCACGTGCTGACCAGATGGCTGTGCGAAACCAGTTTGTGGTGATGAGCTGGTTGATGAGTTCTCGGTCATGGGGCCCGGCGAACTTGCCGTGCAGCGGGCCGAAGAACAGTGCGGTCGAAACCCAACCGGCAGCCAGAAGCGCGCCCGAGAGAAACACGATGCTGCGGCTGAGAGCAGCCGGCGTGTCCAGAAATAGCCATGCAGCGAACACGATCTCAGCAGGCGCGAGCAGCGCCAAGGCAACCGTGATACGAGTGCCATGGTCGGCGGCGTAGCTGGCGAACTCTGCAGGAGCCACACTGCGGAACTGGGGATACACCACGATCTGCACGGCCCACATCAGCCCCAACATGGCCAAGGTGAAAGCAGTGTGGCCAACAACAACAGTGCGCATTCACCGTGTGTAATCGATGACGTGTCGCAACCGTGGGTTCAACGGAAGCGATCCGGCTCTCTCGCGCGACACCGCTAGCGGCGGCGTCGGGGGCGGCTGTCGTCGAGTAGTTCGGTCACCAGCGCGGCGATGGCGCTGCGCTCGGCCTTTCGCAGTGCGATGTGCGCGAACAGTTGTTGCCCCCGCAGCGCATCGATGACCGATACCACGCCGTCGTGGCTGCCCACATGCAGATTGTCACGCTGGGCAATGTCGTGGGTCAACACGACTCGACTGTTCTCGCCCAGACGGGACAACGCGGTCAACAGCACGCCGCGCTCGAGATTCTGGGCCTCGTCGATGATCACGAACGCATCATTCAGGCTACGACCGCGAATATGGGTGAGCGGGAGTACTTCGAGCAGGTCTCGAGCCTCGATCTCCCGGCGAACTTCGGGTGAGCAGATGGCGCCCAGCGCGTCGTAGACCGCAGCTGCCCATGGTGCCATCTTCTCGGCTTCGTCTCCGGGCAAGAACCCCAACTCTTGGCCGCCGACAGCAAACAACGGCCGAAAGACCAGGATCTTTTCCTGGCCATTGCGCTCGAGGGCAGACTCAAGCGCAGCGGCAAGCGCGAGCACGCTCTTGCCGGTACCAGCGGGCCCGCCCAGGCTCACGATGCCGATGCTGGGATCGGCCAGCAGATCGAGGGCCATTCGTTGCTCGGCATTGCGACCTCGCACGCCGAACAGTTGCATGGTGTTGAGCGGCCGGATGAGGCGGTCTGGGTGCATGCGACCAATAGCGGATTGTTGACCGGCAGTCAGCCGGAAAGAGGTATGCACCGGCGCATCGTGGACTTCTTCGAGCTTCAGTTCGCCCTCGGCGTAGAGCCGGTTGATGTCACCGGCAGTGACGTCGAGTTCCATCACACCGGTCCAACCCGGGTCGGCTGCGAACTCGGTGCGGTACTCGTCGGCGTCGAGGCCGAGTACCGATGCCCGGAGTCGCATCGGCAGATCGCGTGTGACCAACACCGTGTGTTGACCCTGGTCGGCGAGGTTCCGAGCGACGCTCAGAATGCGTTCATCGTTGGATCCGTCGCGGAACGCTTCGGGCATGGAGTCGAGCTTGATGTGGTTGAGCTCGACTCGGATCGAACCGCCGAGTTCGTTGATCGTCGCTGCGCTGTCGATCTTGCCGTGGGTGACGCGTATCTCTTCGAGCGAGCGCAGCGCCTGACGAGCAGCCCACCCGAGTTCGGGATGATGTCGTTTGGCTTCGAGCTCGGTCAGAACAATGAGTGGCACGACCACTCGGTTCTCTTCGAACTGAAAGAGGGCGGTTGGATCGCTCAACAAAACCGACGTGTCGAGCACGTAGGTGATTGCCTGCGGGTGTTCGCTTGCCGGGCCGATCTCTCGACGTTAAACCCGTGGCCGACAACATGCACGTATTTACTCGTGAAGCCTTTGCTACAGCAGCGTTTCGGGCAGCGAGAACGTGCCGTCGTCGTGGCAGGGAAACGGCACCACGGTCGTCACTGCGGCGACGGGAATGGGTCCATAGATGTGCGGAAAGGTGTGGCCCGACTCGTAGCAGTCTTCGAAAACGATGCGCGATGGCACCTGCTCCAGATCGATCACGAGCAACACCAAGTCGGTGCGGCCGCCGAAGCGCTCGTTGGCAGGGATGAGCACCTGCTCGGCAGTCGAGCAATGGATGAAGCCCTCGCCCTCGAGCGAAGGGTCGACGTACTCGCCGGCGGGATCGGCGCTCGCCTGTGCCCAGCGATCGACAGGAGCGATGTGTAGCACGTGACATGGTTCGGTTTCAGCCATGGTGTCGAGTATCGACCCTCGAGAGGATAAAACCGCCTGTCGATGCCCAGAGTCGAAAGAACCTTGGATTTTGCCCGGTAAACCTGGCGACTTGGGCAGAAGTCTGTGGGAATTGAAGAAGAAGGGGCTATTTTTGGGTGATGGATGCACTGCTATTGGGACGTCGCATCCGGTTCTACCGCAAAGAAGCGGGACTGACCCTCGATGAGCTCAGTGCTCGGGTCGACCGGCCAACGTCCTATCTGAGTCAGCTCGAGAACGGACACGTCGAAGCCAGGGTGGGTCTGTTGGGCGAGCTGGCCGAATGTCTGGGCTGCACCACCGCAGACCTACTGATCGACGATGCGCCAACGCGCCGCGACGAACTCGAAATCTCGGTGCTGCGAGCCCAGAGTGATCCGAAGTACCTGGAACTCGGTTTGGCAGAATTCCGGCCAACCGCCAAGACCTCGGACAGCGCCCTGGAACACATTTCGGGCCTCTACAAGGCGTTGGTCCATGCCGAAGACCGCGCCGGGCATCGAGACGGCGACGATCAGCGTCGGGCCAATGTGCAGATGCGCGCCGAGATGCGCAACCGCAACAACTACTTCGCCGAAATCGAAGAGGTTGCCGGGTCCATGTTGACCGCCGTTGGCTATCCCGGGCGCGGGCCAGTATCGGAACGCATGCTGGTCCAGATGGCCGACAACTGCGGTTTCACCATCGACCGGGTGCGAGACCTGCCCAGCAGTGCTCGCTCGGTCGCAGATCAGCGCAATCGTGTCATCTATATTCCACAGCGCAATGACCTGACGACCCGCAGCGCGCGCTCGGTGTTGCTACAGACTCTCGGCCATTTCGTGTTGGGCCATCGTGACACCGATGACTTCCTGGACTATGTGCGCCAGCGAGTCGAGTCGAACTATCTCGCCGCAGCGGTGTTGGCTCCAGAGGCGCCGGCCATCGAGCACCTTCGAGAAGCCAAGGAGCAGAAGGACATCTCGGTCGAAGACCTCAAGGAGCTGTTCTACCTCTCCTATGAGATGGCGGCGCACCGCCTGACGAATCTGGCGACCGAGCACCTCGATCTCACATTGCATTTTCTGCGCTCAGACAACGAGGGTGTGGTCTGGAAGGCATACGAGAACAACGGCGTGCCACTACCAACGGATGCCTTTGGTGGCTTCGAAGGACAACGCCTGTGTCGTGAATGGGGCACCCGCCAGGCATTCCACAGCGAAGATGCCTATACGTTTCACTATCAGTACACCGACACGGCCGACGGCGAGTTCTGGTGCGTCACCTACGTCGAAGCCGATCGCTCACCACCACATGCGATCACGGTTGGTGCCGACGCTCGCCAAGCTCGCTACTTCCGCGGCAGCGACACGCCCCGGCGCACCACCTCGACCTGCCCTGACCCGGGATGCTGTCGCGAGCCGCATCCGTCGCAGCGCCAACGCTGGTCCACGGTTGCATGGCCTTCTGCGCGCGACCGAAGCCACATCGTGTCGGGTCTGCCAGCGGCCCGCCAAGAGTTCAGTCGCTTCCCCGGCGTGGACCTGGTAGAGGTCTACAGCTTCCTCGACCGCCGAAGCGAGTGAGGCAAGGTCGCTCACAAGCGCATCACCGCACCTATTCGATGTGGTGTTGGTTTCCGTTGTTGCGTTTTGCTTCGTACATGGCGGCGTCGGCTCTCGCCAAGAGTTCTTCGAGAGTTATGGGCATGGGGGCGATCACGGCGCCGATGCTGGCCGCGATCGTGACGTTGCTCGAGCCGATGTCGATCTCACGACGCAGCTCTTGCAGAGTCCGATCCGCAATCACTCGCACGCGCGCCTGATTGGCAGGGCGATCCGAGCTGGCACCCACCAGGATGACGAACTCATCGCCTCCGAGACGGGCAACCATGTCAACCGAGCGTGTCACCGACACCAGTCGCTTGGCGACGGTCTGCAGTACTTGATCGCCGGCGGCGTGACCGTGTTCGTCGTTCACCTTCTTGAATCCGTCGAGGTCGATGAAGAGCATGGCCGCCGTGTCGGCTCGGTTTGCCTCGAGTACTTCGGTAGCGCTGCGGTGGAAGCCGTCGCGGTTGGGCAGCTTGGTCAGGCGGTCATGGGTCGCCGAGTGTTCGAGCAGGGCGTCGGCGCGAGCGCGAAGCAGCACAACGCTGGCAAGCTCGTTGGCGCGAGCAAGTCGCCCGATCTGCCCGGCGGCCGGGCGGTGAATGGTCCGGCTGCATGCAACGATGCGGTAGGAGTTCGGGTTGTTGGCTGGTTCGGGCGCAACGTGCCAGAACTCTCGGTAGCCGGCGGCGAACAGGTCCTCTCCTGCGCCGCCGGGGTATCGAGACACGATGGTGCGTTCGGGAGTGCTGCTGGCAATGTTCCACGGCTGCGGGTCATGAGCGGCCTGCAAGATGGCGTCGAGTTCTTGATCGGTGGCGCCGATCACGCGGTAGGTTCCGTCGCCAGCAGGCTCCAGAACTGCAGCATCGAGCGCCTGCGGAGGCAGCGCGATCATGTCGGTGATCAGCTGCAGGATGGAGTCGATTGGCTCGCCCTGCGCCAGCCCGGTCAGCCCGCGTCGCAGGATGTCTTGTTCGTGACCGGGGCGGATGTCGTAGACAATCGATTGCACATCGGGGTCGTTGAGCCCGCCTGTCCCGGTGATCTCGACAGGAATCACGGTGCCGTTGGCGGCAATGAGTCGAACGCTGATGGGCGACCATGGGGTGGAAAACGTGTCGGATTCCTTGGACAGGGCGATTTCGGAGAACGATTCGGTCAGCGTTTCGACGTCGTCGGGGTGGATGTAGTCGACGATGCTGGTCCCAACGGTCGCCAACCGGTCCCAGCCGCCCATCTGTACGATCGCCCGATTGCCGTAGACGACCTGACCAGCGTGGTTCACGACCAAAGTGGGAGCAGGCGATTCGTGGAGCACTCGGCGGTAGAACTCGGGATTCTGCGGTAACGCAGGGCTGGGGGCGAAGGCTTCATCTGCGCTGCTCATGCACGCCAGTATTGCGGGTGGGGCCACGCTCGCCACGCAAACCGCGACTCACGCTCCGTGAGCAAAGGCGCCGCCAGATCAGCGATTCCGCTCGTGCTCGAGGGCCGCCAAGCTGTTCGGCTGTCCATCAGATGTGTGTAGTTGCGCGCTTGCAGACGCCTCTGGCGCGACACTGCCGATCGAGTCTGACTGGGGGAAGTCAGACTCGATCGGCGGATCCGATCTCCTGCCGACGCACACGCTTGGGAGGCATTTGGCGCCGGCAGGAGACGAAGTATCTGTGAACTGTCAGTCGGCTGACTGCGGGCGCTTTGCTGGTATACCGCCGGCGAAGCTGCCGGCGAATGCAGTCTCTAGGCCGTAACCAGCTGAGCCGTGTTCGCTCACATCGAGGCCAGCGATCTCTTCTTCTGGTGTGACTCGCAACAGGTTCAGCTTCTTGAGTGTGAAGAAGAGCAGGCCGGTCGTCGTCAGCACCCAAGCGGCCACGATGGCAACGCCGATCAGCTGCATGACCAGCTGGTTGATGTTGCCGCCATAGAAGATTCCCGCATCTTCACGGCCGAGGAAGGCATCGTCATACTTGGCGAAGAAGCCAATGGCGAGTGTGCCCCACACGCCGCAGACGCCGTGCACCGAGATCGCCCCGACCGGATCGTCGATACGAATCTTGTCGAAGAAGAGCACGCTGAATACCACGATCACACCGCCGATGGCGCCGGTGATAACGGCACCGAAAGGCGTCAGGGCGCCAGTACCGGCGGTGATGGACACGAGGCCGGCCAGGATGCCGTTTGCGGTCATGGCGACGTCGAGGAAGCCGCCTTTCATCCACATGACTGCGCCAGCGGCGACGCCACCAGCAGCTGCTGCGAGCATGGTCGTGACGCCTGCTCGGACAACGACGCTGTCGGCGCCGAGTTCCGAACCAGCGTTGAAGCCGAACCAGCCGAACCAGAGGATGAAGACACCAACGACGGTGAAGGCAATGTTGTGTCCAGGAATTGCTCGTGGCTTGCCGTCGTCGCCGTACTTGCCGATGCGGGGCCCGAGGAAGAAGGCTCCCATCAAGGCGGCCCAACCACCCGCCGAGTGGACGATGCTGGAACCGGCGAAGTCGCTGAATGCAGCGTCGCCAACGGTGATGCGATTCAAGATGCCGTCGCCTTGCCAGAACATGTGCACCACAACGGGGTAGATGAATGCAGTCATCACCGCACTGAAGATGAGGTAGCCCGAGATCTTGGTGCGGCCGGCCATGGCGCCCGAGGCGATCGTTACCGCAGCGGCGGCGAACACCACTTGGAAGAAGAATGGGGTGTAGCCCGAGTAGAGGCCGTCGAAGCTGCCGTCGCCGAACCCGCTGAGGAAGAACGAGTCGGTTCCGATCCACCGGCCGTCACCGAAGGCGATGCCGTAGCCGACCGCCCAGAAAGCAATGGCCCCGATACACATATCGGCCATGTTCTTGGCCATGATGTTGGCCACGTTCTTGGCACGGGTGAGTCCGGCTTCGACCAAGCCGAAGCCGGCCTGCATCAGAAAGACCAAGATGCCAGCGACAAACACCCAGATGTTGTCGAGCACGATCTGGACCTGTGCGGCCTCAGAAACCTCTTGGGCCATCGCCGGTGCCGTCGGCAAGAGCCCAAATAGTGCGGCTCCCAGCGCGGTGATAAGGAACTTCCGTTTCATTGTTGCCTCCCGTAATGTGCGCGGCTTGCGCAGTGCGTAAGGGTTGAAGCTAGGAACCCTCTATTTCACTGATGTTCCGCCGAAGTGAACGCTGAGAGTCCAAAGTGTTTCGGCTCTGTTTCGGTGTTGCACACCCCGTTCGGGCCGGCGTTCGTCGGAGATGGTTGCGAGTTGGTTGGTGCGCTTCGTCACTGCGCGCTTCGCGCGTCCCTCGCGCTTGGGTGGTTGCACCACTCCGTTCGGGCCGGCGCTCGCCGGGCATGGTTTCTGGTTGGTTGGTGCGCTTCGTCACTGCGCGCTTCGCGCGTCCCTCGCGCTTGGGTGGTTGCACCACTCCGTTCGGGTCGGCGCTCGCCGGGCATGGTTTCTGGTTGGTTGGTGCCCTGCTTGGCTGTGGTTCAGCTCTCGCGTTCCCAGATGAAGTTTGCCAACTCGATGAGTTCGGTTTTGGCCCCGGGAGCGAGGTCGACGGTGTCGAGGGTGCAGATTGCCTGGTCGAGATAGTCGCGTGCGATGCTCTGGACTTCGTCGCGAATGCCGGCTGCTTCGAGTTGAGCTGCGAGTGCAGCGATCTGGTTGTCGCCCATCGGCTCGGTGAAAGCGTTGGTGACCGCTTCGCGAATGTCGCCACCGCGATCGAATGCGATTGCCACCGGCATCGACTTCTTCTGCTCGCGTAGATCGTTGCCGACAGGCTTTCCGGTGTTTGTCTGATCGCCCCAGATGCCGAGCACGTCGTCGACGGCCTGGAAGCCGATACCCAGGGCGATGCCGAACTCTTCGAGGGCGGTCACCACTGGATCATCGCCACCGCCGAGAACGGCGCCGATGGCGACCGATTGGGCCAGCAATGCACCGGTCTTGTTGGCTTCCATGGCGATACACGCCGCCAAGGTGGCGCTGTCGGCCCGGTCGAGTGCCACGTCTTGGGCCTGCCCGGCAATCATGGCCGAGGTTGCTTTGGCCAGGCGGCGTGTCGCTGCTGCTCCGTGTGGGGTGTGGGCGTCGTCGAGCAGTACTTCGAACGCCAGCGCGTGCATGGCATCACCCACCACGATGCCTTCGCCGACGCCGAACACGTCCCATACGGTGGCTCGATGGCGGCGGGTGCGGTCGTTGTCCATGATGTCGTCATGGATGAGCGAGAAATTGTGGATGAGTTCCACCGCGACACCACCAGCCGTCGCCGCCTCGGCGTTTGCATGGACAGCTTCGGCACCCAATATTGCCAGCGCAGAGCGGACACCCTTGCCGCTGCCGGTACTGGAAGGGTTGCCGTCTTTGTCGGTCCAACCCAGGTGGTAGGTCACGGGCAGCCGCAGGTTCTCGTCGAGTGAGGCTACAGCGCTACGCAAGGCTGGCTCGACGATGGATTTGGCTCTATTCAGTACCGCAGGGCTCACCTGATGCACGTTATGGCACATGATGCAACTTCACCCGGTTGTAGCGAATTCTCGCCGACCGGAATATATCAGTCCCAAAATACGTCATACTGACTCGCCGGCTCATCCAGAGACCGGCAACAAGAGAAGGAGAGTCGGCACATGGGTGTGTTTGATTTTGTAAAGAACGCTGGCGCCAAAATCGGCATCGGCAAGAGCACCGACGAGGAAGCAGCCGAAAAGGCCGAAGCTGAGGCTCAAGCCAAGACTCGAGCCGAAGCATCCGCTGCGTCGGCCAAGGCTCGGCGCGACGCAATGGCGAAGGCCAAGGCCAACAAGGAAGCAGCAGCCTCGGCCAAGGCCGATGCCATGTCCAAGGCAATCAAGCGCAACGCCGACGCGAAGCTGCGTCAGAAAGCCCACAAGGAGCGGGTTGCGAACTTCAAGAAGTCCTCCGAGCTCGAGGACTACGTCAAGGGAATGGGCATCGATATTGGTGATGCCGACATTCGTTTCGACGACGGCATTGCCTACATCACCGGCGAAGTTGCCGATCAGAAAACCCGTGAGCGCATCATCTTGGCCGTTGGTAACGCCCGTGGGGTCGGCAAGGTCGACGAGGAGATCACCGTGGGTGATCCTGCCGAGGAAGCCCACTTCCACACCGTTGCTCCGGGTGACACCCTGTGGGCTGTGGCCGAGAAGGCGTACGGAGATGGCAGTCGCTACACCGAGATCTTCGAAGCCAACAAGCCAATGCTCAGCGATCCCGACATGATCTTTCCGGGCCAGGTGCTGCGCGTCCCCATGGACGCCTAGAACCAGTCTCTTTCGAGAACACAAGCAAGTCGCGGCCTTTCGGGTCGCGGCTTGTTGTCGTTTTGTGGGTCAACCTGCGTAAGTGGGCGGGTCGACTACGCAGGTTGGGCTAGGAGCCGGGGCTGGTGATGACCGAAGCCCCGGGCGCTGGTCGCACTGCGTAGAGCTTGGTAGGGGCCGTAGCTGGTTGCGTATCTGGCGCCGTGAAGGACGCTTCGACCTCGGCAATGAAGGCAGCTGTCGCACCAGTGTCGACGAGAGCGACTGCGGCGCCGGCGAAGCCACCACCGGTCATGCGGGCGCCCAGACAACCCCCGATCTGCTGCGCTAGCTCCACGATGCGATCCAGCGCAGGGCCCGACACCTGATAGTCGTGGCGCAGGCTGGTATGGCTTTCGTTCATCAACCGGCCGAGTTTCGCGACGTCGTCTTCGCGCATGGCTGTCACTGCGTCGAGTGTCCGTTGATTCTCGCCGATCACGTGACGGGCACGCTGGCGGACGCGTTCGTCGTCGATCTGGTCGAGTTGGTCCAAGTTGGCGTCGCGCAGCGAGGCAACGCCGAGCAGCGCCGCTGCTGTTTGGCAATCGGCCCGCCGAGCCGCGTATTCGCTGTCGACCAGTTCGCGTCGTGTGCCGGTGTCCATGATGATGATGTCGACCCCGGCGGGCAGCGGCACGGCAGTCGTCGACAAGTCTCGGCAGTCGATGAGCGATGCCGCACCGGCAATGCCTGCTGCCGAGGCAAGCTGGTCCATGATGCCGCTGGGAAACCCCATGACGTCGTTTTCGACTCGCTGGCCGACCCGAGCCAGCGCTCTGGGTTCGATCGTCGTCCCCGTGGCTGTCACGAAGGCAAGCCCCGAGGCGACCTCGAGCGCCGCTGAGGAAGACAGACTGGCGCCCGCCGGGATGTCACTGGCCAGACATCCCTGCCATCCGGCGACCGGGTAGCCCTCGTCGACCAGCATGGCGGCGGTGCCGTGAACGTAGGTGAACCAGCCACCCTGTTCCACTGGATCCTCGAGCACGAATTCAACTGCTTCGAAGCCCTCGGAGCTGGCGCTGACCTTGCCGTCGGAGCGCGGGGTGGCGGCAATCACCACTTCGAATGGCAGGGCCATGGGCAACGCGTAGCCGTCGTTGTAGTCGGTGTGTTCTCCAATGATATTGACCCGGCCGGGCGCACGCACGACCAGTGTCGGCTCGGAACCGAACGTCGCCGTGTAGTTGGCGGTTGCCCGATCGAGGGCAGGTGTTGTGGTCATGCGATGCTCGGCTCCGCGGTAGCGACGGTGTTGGGTTTTGATTGTGCTCGGACCAGAGCCCCGATGGCTACCAAGGTCACGAACATGGCGGCGATCTGGGTTGCGTTGAGTGGTTCGTCCAGGAAGATCCAGGCGATGGCCGAAGACACGACCGGCACGAGCAACGTCATGGTGCTGCCAAGCCACAATGGAATGCGCACGATCGACCAGTTCATCATGTTGTGGCCCAAGATTCCTGCGCCCAGGGCCATGGCGAGCAACCACATCCAGTCGCTCCATGCCGGCCATGCCAGCGACTGCCCGAACACCAACGCGAACGGAGCGTTCGTGACGGCCACGATGAGCGCCGCCGCCAGGGTGTAGTCGCTGGGGCTCACGATCCCGTCGGCGCGTTTGGCGAACACGAAGTACGCCGACCATGAGGCCAGTGCGCCCAGCGCCGCCAGGTCTCCCCAGATACTGGCATCGCCGCTGTTGCTGCCGGCCAGCACGATCACGATCACGCCGGCGAGCGCCACCGAACCGAGTGCGATGTCGGCTCGCCGGATGCGTTCGCCCAGGAATCGCACGCCGTAGATGGTCAGTAGCAGTGGCTGTAGCGCGCCGATGATGGTGGCGTTCACCACGGTGGTCAGCTTGATTGCGGTGAAGAAGAAGGCCACGTCGGCCGCCAGCAACAATCCGCCTGGGATCGACTTCTTGAAGGCGTGCCACGACAAGAACTGTCCCCGGCTCGCCCGCCAGATTCCGATGATCACGAAGTACGTCATGAAGCGGTAGGCAGCGATGGCCAAACCACCCTGAGGTAGGACTTTAGCGATCACGCTGCTGGCGCCCCACGCCGTGACGGCGACTGCTGCGGCCAGCAGGCCGCGGCTCAGTTCCGTGGTGGGAGCAGCGACAGTTGCCGCAGTTGCAGGGCGGGTAGACACCACGGCAGGCTACGCGGCAGCCCGGACCCGCCGATGAAGATGTGACGAATATTTCGCCATACAAGTAACGACTCGTCCAATTGTGTTGTCTAATGGTCTGGTGCGCTCTGCCGGGCGCCGAAACCCGCGAAGAGAGAGACACCCCGTGTCTGCGAATGCTGAAGCCATCGAGCTTGCAAAAAGTGTCGAATCGACCATGGAAACACTCATGGCCGAACATCGTGAGCGCCGTGAACATTGGTATTTCCACGACTTCATCGAGTGGGAGAAAGGCGAGAGCTTCAAAGACAAGCCGTGGGACGCATCCGAGGCCACCCTGTCGCCCGAAGTTCGCACCGCCTTTGTGCTCAACCTGCTGACCGAAGACAATTTGCCGTATTACACCGCGCAGTTCGGCCAGCACTTCACCAACGATTCGCCCATGAATCGCTGGTCACGCCTGTGGACTGCCGAAGAGGGCCAGCATGCAATCGCCATGCGGTCCTATCTGCTCACGAGCCGTAACTGTGATCCGAATCTGCTCGAAGACGATCGCATGGCAACCGTCGAAGGCGGCTGGGATCCCAAGTTCGCCACCGTGGTCGACATGTTCTGCTACACCTCGGCCCAGGAGCTGGCAACCCGCATCAGCCATCGCAACGCCGGCGTCAAGTCCGACTGTGAGACGGCTCACGCGCTGATGGCCAAGATCGCGCGCGACGAGAACCACCACTTCCTCTTCTATCGCGGAGTCACCACCGAGATGCTGGCCAAGGCGCCCAACATCGTGCTTCCTGCGCTGAACCGCGTGCTCCAAGATTTCTCCATGCCCGGCACCAAGATTCCTGGCTTCGCCCGCCGCGCGCTCACCATGGCCCGCATCGGTATCTACAACCAGCGCATCCACGCCGAGAACATCGTGGACCCGTTGCTGCGCTTCTGGAAGATCGAGGACATCACCGATCTCTCACCCGAGGCCGAACAAGCCCGCGACGAGATCCTGGCGATCAGCCCGGCACTGATCGAGGCGGCCGAGAAGTTCGAGGCCCGCCAGAACCGCAGCGCCAAGAAAGCCGCCGCCGTCGGCTGACACCCCTCACGCTTGTGAGCGCGAACCGCGCTATGCGCGGCCTCGGACTCACAAAGATGACGGCGGTCAGGGAAATGTCCGGTCAGGAGTTGTCGGCGTCCTCGACCAAGGCGACGCCTGCCTGCAATGCGGCAACGCCATCGACATCGGAGAACGCGACCCGGGGGTTGGCGACGCCTCCGGCCAGCACGAATGTGCGGCTGTCGGTGCGTTGCATCCACCAGGCGACCGACACCAGGCCGGGTTCGGAGCCGCCCTTGTAGCGAAGGTCGCTCCATACGGCTGGATCGAAATCCATTCCAGCAGTCGGGTTGATACTCAAGATGTCGGCGATGGGTTCGAGCCCGGGCCGCTGAGCCAACTCGGCGAGGTGCTGGTGGGTCCGGCAGATGTCGGTCGGAGTGGCGAACCACTCGATATCGAAATCGCGCGGATCGGAGACGGCGATGCCGTCGGCGTTCGTCAGCGAGAGCTCGTCGAAGCTGGTGATCCACTCTTGATCGGTGAGCGAGTCCAACAGCTCCCGTCGCCCCTGCTCGTCGAGTGCTCGGTAGTCGTCGCTGTTCGGTGGTTCGGGATCGAACTTCAGTCGGAACAAGTCCGACGTGGTGAGCAGTGGCACATTTGCCTTTGCGGTCTCACCGAGCCCTGAGGTGACGATGGCCGCTTCGACTCGTTCTCGGCCGAGCCGGTAGATCAGATGGTCGGTAGCGCTGTTGTCCGATATCGAGATCATCTCCTCGGCGTAGGTCCGCAGGGTGACCAGCGTGCCGGCTTCCATGGCAAAGATGGTTCCATCGGGCGAGGACTTGTGGGCGTCGTTGACAGGCAACGTCTCGTCCCACGATGCTTCGCCCGATTCGATCTGGTGAGCGAGTTCGGCGAGGACCCAGAGCTTGAAGACCGAGCCGAGCGGCATGACCTCGTCGACGCCCAGGTCGACCACGGCGCTGCACTCTCCGTCGACGATCTCGAAGATGCCGGCTGCGGTCTGCGGGCCGAGCGCCCGCAGTGCTTCGAGCCAATCAGATTCGGTCTCGACCTCTGGGGTATCGACGTCGGGCGAGAGCAGCAGGCCGATGATCAGATTGGGTTCGATCGGCTCGACCCCGAGTTGAATGTCGAGCGTCAGCCCCGTTTCCGCCTGGACCTGTGCCGTCAGGTCGAACTCCCCGGGTTCGGCCTGCACGATCGACCACTCGCCAGCGGCCCACAGCTCGGGCAGCCCAACCAGGATCACTTCTGCCGGGACCTGTTGGAGAAACTCCGGGGCGAATCCGGCGGCGACATCGTCGGCGTCGGCCTGGGGATGGTTGAGAAGATCGAGCACGAAGGCCAGGCCGGCTTCGGCAGGGCTCCCGGCGGATCCGTCGCCAGCAGTCGGTTCGTCGGCGGTGGGATCGGGTACCGCCGTTGGTTCGGCGGTCGGGCTGGGGTTCGGCGTGCTGGAGACGCTGGTGTCTGGCGTTGGCATCGGGTCTATCGCCGTCGCATCGGCAGTAGCGGTGGTCGCGGTCTCGCTGGTCGAGGTCTCCGAGTCGGCAGCGGCGTCGGTTGATGATGTCTCGGACCCGCCACAGGCAGTGGCGAGAAGCGCCAGCACGACGAGCAACCAGCTCAGGCTTCGGATGCTCCGGCGGCGATTCGGTCGATTGTCTCGGTGAGAAGGGACGGTCATGGCCTCAAAGTAGCGAATGGCCAGGGGGTCCTCACCCGAGCCACTACCGCATTGCACTGCGTGCTGGCACGGAAGCCGACGGCGACGCCGAAGTGCGACAATGGCAGCTGTGGCTTCCCCGACGAACGCGATAGGGCGCACCATTGTGGCCGCCATTCTCGGGGTCGCCCTCATCGGTACTGCAATCGCCCTGTGGGGCATCGAAGCACAGGATCGTCTCAGCAGTGATCTGTACGACGTGCGCGATCCTGCACTCGACGCATCGAACTCCGCAATCGAAGAGCAGGCGCAATGGGTCCTCGACATTTTGAATGGGGCCGAGGTGACGGCGGCCGAGGTCCGAGGCCGCTTCTCGCCTGAGCTGAACGCGTTGGTGCCGACCGAGGGGCTGTTGAACGACGTGGAACTGTTGGTCGTAGACGGCCCCTACAGCTTTCGGGGGTTCGAGATCGATCAGGCCCCCAGCCTGTTGACGATGGAGACCATCGACGCAGACGGCATGGGTCTCACCCTGACGATCGGCACGGACAGCGTCGGCCGGATCGATGGACTGTTGCTGGCTCCGGGAGAAGCCGATCGCGGGCCGATGACGGTGGTCACCGCAACGCTGCATCTCGTCGCTGGCTGGGGCTTGTTGGTCTCTGGAGCGGTCGTGTGGCTGGTTCGTCACCGCCGAGGCGCAGGCATGTTGTTGCTTGGGGCGGGGATTGCATGGTTGGCGCAGATGCTCGAGTTGGCGGACCTGTCGCTGCTGTACACGCTCGGCTTGGTGTCGGCGCCGGTGGGAGCGGTGTTGGTCGTCGCTGCGGTGCTGTCGATGACACCCGGTGGGACGGCCGCCAACGACGCACGTAGTGCACTGGTGGCCGCCGTTGTGGCGGCACTGGGCGCAGTGGCACCGCTGCTTACAATCGACACACGAAAATCCTCGCTGCCGCGACAGTTGCTGGCCACTGGACACGACAGGAGTAGCGCCGAGACGCTTGCCGTGCTCGGCAATCTCGTCGCTATTGCCGCCGCGCTGCTGTTCGCCGTAGTGGTGTGGCGGCGCTTCGTTCGCGGCACCGGGATCGGGCAGCAGTTGCGGGCCGTGATGGCATTGGCGGCGACCGTCATGGTGGTCGCCGTGGTGACTCTTGCCGGCTGGGCGATGAGCAGTCGCAGCTTCGACTTGTCGACATCGCCATGGCTGTCGATGGCGTTGCTGGCGGTTCCCATTGGATTGGCCTTCGTGATCTCGGGAGAGAACCGCACCGCATTGGGCGGCGTGGCCAGCATGGTCGTCGACGTCGGCCAGGGGCCGACTCGCTCGGGCCTCGAGTCGTCGTTGGCTCAGGCGTTGCGCGACCCGTCGCTGGCGCTGGCGTTCTGGTCACCAGAGCGAAGTGAATATGTGAACTCGATGGGCCAGACGGCGTCGATCGAACCGAGCGACGGTCGCGCTGTAACGCTGCTGGGTTCGACCGAGGATCCCGTGGGGGCAGTACTGCACGACGCAGAACTGTTGGCCGAGCCGGATCGGGTTCGGGCCGCAACCGCAGCGGCACGAATTGCGATCGAGAACGAACGATCACAGGCGCTCGCCGCAAGCCGTCTGCGTGCGTCGAGATTGCGCATCGTCGAGTCGGCCGAAGAGGCCCGCCGCCAGGTGGAACGGGATCTACATGACGGTGCGCAGCAGCGATTGATTGCGCTGCAGCTCGCCGTCAAGCTCGAACAACAACGGGTTGAGAGCGGCGAGGCGGTCGATCCGGCATTCCTGAGCAGACTCGGTAGTGAGCTCAGCGATGCGATCAACGAGTTGCGAGAGCTCGGTCGAGGTCTTCGGCCGAGTGCGCTGGATCACGGGCTGCGGGCAGCAGTGGAATCGCTGGCCGAGCGCAGCCCGTTACCGGTCGTGGTCGATGTGACCGATGATCCGGTGCCGGGCTGGGCGGAGAGCGCCGCCTACTTCGTTGTGAACGAGGCCGTCACGAACGCTGTGCGCCACTCGGGCTCGGACCATGTGCGAGTGAAGGTCGCTCGCTCGGTCGATGCCTTGACCGTGGTCGTTGCAGACGACGGGGTCGGCGGGGCGCGTCAGGGAAGTGGATCGGGGCTGCAGTCGCTCGAAGACCGGGTGCTGGCCCTCGATGGTGAGTGGTCGGTCCAGAGCACCACAGGCGAGGGGACCACGATCATGGCTCGACTTCCTGTCGTCTCGGTCGCCCCGCGAAGCGAACGAAGCCAAGGCCTCGGCTCATGAGCAATCTGCGCGTCATCGTCGTCGACGATTCGGTGCTGCTGCGTGAGGGGATCGTGCGCATTCTCACCGAGGCCGACATCGACGTCGTTGCCCAACTCGGCGATGCCACCGAGCTCGAAGCCACTGTCGATGCACTGACGCCGGATCTCGTGGTGCTCGACATACGCATGCCGCCGACCAACACGACCGAGGGGTTGGAGGCGGCGGTCGCGCTGCGGAGCTCGCACCCCGATTGTGCGGTGATGTTGCTCAGCCAACATGTCGAGACTCGCTATGCGCTGGAGCTCATCGCCGGCGGTGCTGCGTCTGTTGGTTACCTGCTGAAGGATCGAGTTGTCGACGTCGACCAGTTCATCTCGGCACTCAGGCGCGTGGCTGCAGGTGAGACGGCGATCGATCCAGAAGTCGTCACCCGTCTTGTTGGTCGCGAGCGGCGCAACAACCCAATCGACCAACTGTCGGTTCGCGAGAAGGAAGTCTTGTCGCTGATGGCCCAAGGCCATGCCAACGCCGACCTGGCTGCGACCCTCTCGCTGAACCAGCGCACCGTCGAAAGCCATGTCAGCAACATCTTCACCAAGCTAGGCCTGCTCCCCGAGGCCGAAGGTCACCGTCGCGTACGCGCCGTGCTCACCTATCTGGAGAACACGCCCGTCTGATGTGCGGTTTCTCGGTTCGGTAAGTCGTCCTATGCGCTGGAATCGGTGAACAGGCCGACGCTGGCTGACCACGAGAGCGCGACCGAGGCGAAAATCCGAGACCCCCTCCTGGTTACGAGCTGTCCTCTCTTAGAGCGCCTTCGAACCGGTTGGCGAGCATCGGAATCAGATCATCGACCCATTTCGTCGGACACACAAACCCGCTACTTACCCCAGCGAACGATTCTTGGCTGCTCGAAACTCAGATGAGCGAAGCGCAACTCGTCAGGTGTGGCCGCGCCACATTGGCGTGAGGTCAGACATCGGCCGCCGCAAAACTGAGAAATCCCCCGCCAAAGGCGAGGGATTCATTCAGCGCGCTCGGAGGGACTCGAACCCCCAACCTCCTGATCCGTAGTCAGGTGCTCTATCCAATTGGGCGACGAGCGCAGGCGGAATATCGTAGCCCGCGATTCACAGCCTGCAATGCCGATCAATGATTCGCCGGGAATCTCCCAGCACCGACCAACTACTTGCCGTTACCCGACTTCTTCGGTGGCGTCTTGGCGCTGTTGGGCTTCTTGTCCGACGTGTCGTCGGAAGTTGCCTTGGTGCTGTCCGGCTTCTTGGTCTCGCTGGGCTTCTTGCCAGTGGTCGGGTTCTTCTTGGAAGAAGATTTTGTGCTGTCGGGCTTCTTGGTTTCGGTGCGCTTCTTGCCAGCTGTGGTGTTCTTCTTGGCCGAGGCTGTCGTGTCGGCGGCGGGCTTCGAGTTGGCTTGCTTCTTGGGTGCCGTTGTGCTCTTGGTGGTGGTCGAGCCCTTCTTGACCGCGGTCTTCGTGCTGCCCGCTTTGGTCGAGGCTGCGTTGCCGGCGGTGGTCTTTGCCGGCTTCTCGCTGATCTTGGCGTTGTCGTGCGGGTCGGTGGTTGCGTTGGTCAACGAGCTCTCAACGCCGTCACCCTGGCGCTGGAAACTCTTGCTCAGGATGGCGACCGACACGATCAGCACCAGGCTCATCATCCAGATGTTGATGCGCACGCCCAAGATCTCGGTGGCGTTGTCGATGCGCACCGTTTCGATCCACAAGCGGCCGATCGCGTATCCCGCGGCATACACCCAGATGAGCCGCCCAGGTTTCAGTACTCGTTTGCGGTCGAGCCACAGCAGGAACACGACCAGGCCGAGATTCCAGAGTGTTTCGTAGAGAAACGTCGGATGGAATGTCTCGACGTCTTCAAAACCGGGGCGCCGATACTGGGGATCGATTTCGAGGCCCCAGGGCAACTCGGTCGGGCGGCCGTAGAGCTCTTGATTCCACCAGTTACCGATACGACCAATCGCCTGCGCCAGCGGCAGCGAAGGTGCAACCACGTCGGCCACGTTGACCGTCGAGATGCCGCGACGTTTGGTGAACAAGATGCCCGCGACCGCTCCGGCCATGATGCCGCCCGGGATCCCAAGCCCGCCTTCCCAGATCTTGTACCACTGGCTAATGGGTACCCAGTCGGTGATGATGTGGTAGATCCGCGTGCCAACCAAGCCTGCAGGGACCACCCACACCAGCATCTCCAGCGGGACGTCGGGATGCAGGTTCCGCTCGGGTGCTCGAGCACGGGCCAGCGCGGTGGCGGCGATGATGCCGAGCCCGATCATGAGGCCGTACAAGGTGAACGTCAGCGGACCTATGTCTATCGAGTTGAAGGATGGGCTGGGGATCGAAGCGATCCACCCGGAGCTGTATTCAATCAAGTGACGACCTACGAATCTTGCGTTCTCATGTTGCGTGTAACGCTCCGCCCCAGATGTACCCGGATAGCGGCGCTTGGATGCAGCGGGTGCGCCACGAGTGGAGCGCCACGATCATAGGTCGCTTCCCCCATGAACGACTCGCGACACGACGACCCCAGGGATTCTCCACCCGACTCTCATCGCTATGTGACCAGCTCGCCCCAAGATCCGGCTCAGCGCTCGGCGTCAGCGCTCGGCGTCGATGTCGATGTCGATGACGACGGCAGTGGCATCGTCGGTGCCGTGCATCGAAGTCAACTGCTCGACAGCAACACGAGCTGTGGCGCCGCGGACGCGTTTGGCGAACTCGTCGGGAGCCATATCGTGCGATACGCCGTCGCTACACATGACCAGACGATCGCCGCGTCGAAGCGACACGGAACGAACGTCGATCTGTAGATCATGATCGGGCTTACCCAGGTAGCTGGTGAGCGCCCGCAACGGGCCCAGTTGCCGAGACTTGTCGGGGATGATTCCGGCCGCCAGAAGCTCGCTACGTAGATTGTGGTCGCGGGTCAACAGTTCGGTATGACTTCCCCGTATGCGATAGATGCGCGAGTCGCCCACATGAACGACGGTGGCCTGATCGTGGGCGATACGCAGCGCCGACAATGTGCATCCGCTTTCACCTTCGTCACCGGCCAAGGCCCGGACCTGGCGGTTCACCTCTCGCACGATAGAGGCCGGGTCCGCAGTCTCGGTCGCCATCCATTCCGTGACCATGGCTGCGGTGGCGGTTCTGGAGGCTTCGTCGCCTGCGGCCAATCCGCCCATGCCGTCAGCCAGCACGAATACGGGGCCGAGTTGACGCCAACTGTCCTCGTTGCAGAGCCGCTGGCGACCTTGTACCGACTCGGCCGCCCAGTCGGCGACAATCAGATTTTGTGGCCCTGGCTGATCGATGAGCGCTCGCGGTGAGCCGGTGGTCGAATCATCTTCGTCGAGTAGATCGATCATGACGAGCTTCCCGAGGTCAACAGCATGATGGTCAGCACGATCGCTATTGCGACGACCACAGCGAACACGGCAGCGGCAACGAACCATCGAGGAAAGGCTGCTCGGCTGCGAGAGGTGTTCACCACTTCAGGAGCGAGCGCATCGCGATCCCAGTAGCTGATGGTCGTGGCCGGCGGCGCCTTTCCCTGGGTCAGACTGTTCTGGGGATCGAGGGCCGAACGAACCGGAGCGGGAGCGACGGTGTCGGGCGCAGCAGACCTTCTGGCTGACTCACCAACGGCGTCGCCGGGGTCGCCAGGATCGGCGCGGTGGTCCATGACTCGGGTGTGGTCGGCACCGAGATCGTCGCCGGGTGGCGAGGCTGTTGGCCCGACGGGCATGACTCGGGTGGGGTCGATGGCAAGGTCATCATCGACCCGGTTGGCGATGACCTTGGTCGGGTCATTTGCCAGGCTGCCATCGTTGGCGAGTTGGCTGCGAATACGTGCCGCCTCGGACCTGATCGCGTCGATGGCGTCGCCCGACGCCGGCAGCGTTGCTTCGTCGGCCGAATCGAATCGCATGCCGGCAACGTCGGCCGATGCTGCCACTTGGTGTTCGGTGCCGCCCGAATCTAGAGGGTCGGGTGGTAGGTCATCGCTGATCATCGTGCGTGCGCCATGGAATCAGAACGTAGCGTTCGCGGATCGATGGCTCGACGCATTCGCTGCACGGTCCCCGCGCTGTCGTTGATTGCATGAGCCAACTCGATGTGGTTCGACGGTTCGCCGACGATCGTCGTTGTCATCGCACGACCTCGCGGGCGCGCTGAATCTCGCAGGCGTGCTGACTACGGACGGTCATGCTGTGACTCGCTGCCGGATCGCCACGGCGAAGTCGTCGAGCGAAGCGACTTCGAGATAGCGAACGCCTCGACCAGCGACGGCAGCCGACGCATCGAGGGGCTCGGGGGTGATGCGCACGACCATGACTGCACACGATTGCGCGAGCCGAATAGCAGGAACGAGCAGATCGGGCGCAGGCGCTTCGGAGCCGGTGATGAGCACGGCGATTGTGGTGTTGCGTTCTTTGCCGACCAGCGGGCCCATCGCCTGCGCCAGCGCGAAATCGGTGTCGGTTTCGACCAGTGTCAGATCATCGAGCAGTAACTGACGAGTCGAGCGACGCTGGCTGCCCACCAGCTGCGATGCTCCCGCGAAGACGCTGCCCGGCTGAGACGCATCGAGAGACGCGACCCCGATCGAGGCGGCGATATTCACCGCCGTGTCGAAGTCGTCGATGCTGGCCCAGACGTCGGCTTGGGTGTCGAGCACCACGCTCACATGGGGCTGGCGGTTGTCGACATAGTGGCGGACCATCATCTCTCCCGCACGAGCGGTCGCCAGCCAGTGCACATGGCGCATGTCGTCGCCGTTCTGATACGGCCGGATCGCGTGGAAGGCAACGTCGCCTGCGGGTGAGTGGTCGAAGGTCGGGCCGTCGATGTCCTTGGTCAACCCGCCGACGAACATCGGCATCGGCACCACCCGAGGTTGCACCCATAATTCATCGATGCCGGTCTGGCCGACATCGCGTTGCATCAATCGGCATGGATCGGCCTTGGTGATCCGAGCAGGGCCCAGGCGGAAGCGGCCGCGCCGATCGGTTGGTGGTTTCCAGCTGACTGAAGTCTCGGATCCCGGCGAGAGCGCCGGCAGCTCGACCCGGATCGGTTGACCGTCGATCGCCTCGCCTATCGCCTGTCGATTGGTGCGCACCGAACCCGAGTTCGTGGCCACCAGCTCTACGACTGCTGCGTCGCCGATGGCGACCCTGTCAGCGGCGAGTCGGCGTTCGAGTCGAATCTCGCTCCGCCCAATCACGAACGCCAGTGAGACCAACAAGATGGTGCCGCAACCGAGGGCGAGCACCAACAGCTCTCGCCAGTTCAGGAGAAGCACGCCCAGCAGACCGGCGACACCGATCGCGAATACGACCCACCCAGCAGGCTGTATCGGAAGCTTCTTCATAACAAACAACTATGCGATCTACTTCAGCCAGCGCGGTTGAGATCGGGAAGCGCGACGGTTTCGACGACTTCACGAATGAGATCGCGTGGGTCGATCTTGGCGTACTCGGCCTCGGCGGTCAGCACCAGGCGATGGGCCAACACGTCGGGCGCTGCGAGCTTGAGATCGTCGAGGTCCACGAATACTCGGCCGCGAGCGGCGGCAATCGAGCGCCCCGCCTTCATCAGGGCAATTGCGCCGCGCGGTGAGGAGCCAACCTCGACCTGGTCGAGTTCGCGGGTGGCTTCGACCAGCCGGACGATGTAATTGAGCAGCGAGTCCTCGAGGTGCACGGCGTCGACGATGTCGATCATCTGTTGCACGTCGGAGGTCGAAACCACCGCGTTCAGGTCTTCGGCGACCACGTGCTTCGCGTTGTTCCGCAATATCTCGACTGTGCTCTCGGTGCTGGCATAACCCAGCGATGTCTTCATGAGGAATCGGTCCAGTTGCGCCTCGGGCAATCGGTAGGTGCCGAGTTGTTCGAGATCGTTCTGCGTAGCGATGACCACAAACGGACGTGGCACCTTGTTGGTCTCGGACCCGAAGGTGACCTGGCGTTCCTCCATCACCTCGAGCAAGGCCGCCTGGGTCTTCGGAGACGCCCGGTTGATCTCATCGGCTAACACGACGTTGGCGAACACCGGCCCGAAGTGAGGCTCGAACAACCCCGACTGCTGGTTGTAAACCATGCCGCCGGTGACGTCGGAAGGCATCAGGTCAGGAGTGAACTGCACCCGACTCCAGTCGCCCTGGATCGATGCCGCCAGCGCCTTGGCCAAGGTGGTCTTGCCCGTTCCCGGCTTGTCTTCGAGCAGCAAGTGGCCTTCGGCGAAGAAACACGAAAGCACCAGTGCAACTTGATTGGTTTTGCCGCGCACAACCGATTCGACGTTGTCGAGGATCGCCGTGAACCAACCCTTGAACCAGGCCACTTCTTCTTCGGTGGCAGGGCCGCGACCCGCCGTGCCAACATCAGACATCAATTTCTTCTCCGCCTTCGAGGGATCGCGCCCAGAGCGAGCGTAGGCAAGGTACGAACGGCCACGAGCTTGGTTCTAACGACGACATTGTCGCCGACTGTATCCGTCGAGACAAGTAGTCGATGGAGGGGACATCTCCCCCCGAAGCACTGCGTGGGCGCTTCGAACTATGTGACTGTCGCCGCGTCTAGCCGGCAACGATCACCAGCTCGACGTTGACGTCATCGGTGAGGGGATCGCTACCTGTCACCAGGTAGTCACCGGGCTCGAGATCGTCGCGAAAGCTGACCGTGACGGTGTCTTCACCCTGTGCTGTCGGGGCGGACAATGCAGCACCATCCAGATCCACTGGTTTGCCATCGAGGGTGGTCACGAAGAATTCGACGCCATCATTTGGCAGGTCACCGCTCACAGAGATGGCGACGTCGCATGGCAGCTCGGCGCAGGAGTTCGGTGATGCGCTGAGATACCAGTCGTCGAGTGCAGGTGCGCACGGTCGATCTGTTGATCGCGTCAGGCGGTTACCTCGAACGGCAATGACCTCGACGCAGGGAGCCTCGTTGGGGTCGAGGCCGCCGAGAATCACGGGGCCACGCTCGACCTGGACTGTCTCTGCGTCGATATCGGTTCGACGTACCTCGAAGGCCACGTCGGTCGCCGCCGGGCTCGACCAGGTGACCAATAGCGAGTCGGCTCCGACGCGGGAAACGGTCACGTTGCTCGGAGCGGGCGGCGCCAGCAGCACGGCCGGCGTCGGTCCCTGGGCGGTCGGGGCCGGTGTGGTTGCCGTCGCTGCATCGTCAGAGTCTCGGGTGACCGCCAGGAGCACTCCTGCGATGATCAGCAAGCTCCCGATTCCGATGAGTGTCGAGGTGTACGACCGCCTCTTGTCTTTCGCAGCCGGCGCCCTGGCTGCATCCGTCTCCGGTGGTGAGCCGGATTGGGCGGCGCCGGGTGCATCCAACGCGACAGTCGGCTTGGCTGCCGCAGTGGGCAGCGGTTCGGGGCTGGCGTCGGCAGTCGAGGAAGCGGGGTGCTGCGGTGTCACCGATACAAAACTGGTGGGCGGCTGTGCGAGCTCTTGGCTGATGTTGGCGCGCAACTCGGTGCGCTGATCCGGTGAGTCGAAGGGATTCGATTCGGCCCGTGCAGACCCCGCAGGCGACGCCGGCGGCGGTTTCAGTAGCTGTGCCAATGGTGCGCCCGGCTCGCTGAAGTCGCTTGCGGGTTCGAAAACCGGGAGTGCTCCCTGGTCGGCGATTCGGGGGGTCGAGGTGGAGAACCCCAGGCGTTGGCCGATCTCGTGCAGTGTGTGGGCGTATTGGGCCGCGGATTCCGGGCGCTGCGCCGGATCCTTGGCCATTGCGCCACGTATCAGCTGATCGAGCTCGGTCGGCACACCCACATCGGTCAGCGGCGCGGGAAGTTCGAGCAGAATGCGGCGGGCTTGTTCAGCCGCGGTGGGCTTCTCGCCGTTGGGGCCCAGATAGTGAAACGGCCGCCGCCCCGCGAGCGACGTGTACATCGTGGCCGCAAGCGAGTAGATGTCGCTCTGCACAGATGGCGAGGCACCTTCGACGATCTCGGGTGCAGCGTAGGCCAAAGTGAATCCCGCACTCGCGTCGCTGCCGGTACGGGTGCGTTCTTCGGTGAAAGTCGAAATGCCGAAATCGCCCAGCGCAGGCTGGCCGAACTCGGAGATCAGAATGTTCTGCGGCTTCAGATCGCAATGCAGGACACCGGCTTGATGCGACGCTTCGAGCGCCGCGGCGATCGCCACGCCGACCTCGAGCACTTCCTTCGGGTTCAGTTGTCGAACCTCGCTAATCAGCTCAGCGAGTGAGCCTCCGGGATAGTGCTCCATCACGATGCACGGCTGGCCGTTGGTGGTGAACTCGGTGTCGTGCACGGTGACGATGTTCGGGTGGGTCGAAACCCGACCCATCAGTTCGCACTCGCGCTCGAAGCTGCGACGGTCGGCTTCGTCGTTGAGCCCGAAGTTCAGGATCTTGATAGCAACCGTGCGTTTGAGTTTGGTCTGCTCGCCCCGATAGACGCGGCTGAAACCGCCCTTACCGATCTGGTTCAGACCCTCGTAACCCGGAATGCTGAGCTTGGTCACTAGGGGTAGGGGTGCTGGTCGGCCATGGGATCAACAATTTACCTGGGAATCTCCCGGGCGATTCGGCCGTATCGGCCCAACCCCACTATGGGCTACGAGCGAGTTCAGCTCGCCGGAGATCTGGCGCCAAAAAGCGAAGAACCTCGACGCAAGATCGAGGCGCTTCGATATGTACCTGAGGCACTTGGCGGAGAGAGAGGGATTCGAACCCTCGAACGGGTTACCCCGTTACATCCTTAGCAGGGATGCGCCTTCAACCGGACTCGGCCACCTCTCCAACCAATTTGCTGCACGCAGCAAATCGAAACGCAACTTTAGCGGCCAAATCGGTGGTTGCGCTCGCTAGTATCGATCCCGGAAGGATGGCAGAGCGGACGATTGCGATAGTCTTGAAAACTATTGGGCCTTCACGGGTCCCGGGGGTTCGAATCCCCCTCCTTCCGCTCGAGAAAGAACCTCTGGTTTCGACCAGAGGTTCTTCGCTTTTTGGTCATCCCGCACCCAAGAATTCGGCGCTCGGGTCGAGCGCATCGAACGCAAGCGCAACAGGTGCACCTGGCCGACGGTCGCACCATCGCCTATGACCATCTTGTGATGGCAACCGGATCACCGTTCGTTGCACCCATCCCCGGCCGGGACCAGCCAGGCTGCTTCGTGTATCGCACGACGAGGATCTGGAGACGATCCGTGACTGGTCACTGCGCCCCGGTGTCTCGACAGTGGGTCGTCGTGGGTGGTGGCCTTCTGGGTCTGGAAGCCGGCAATGCCTTGCGCAATCTCGGGCTGAAGACTCATGCAGGCTCGAGCAGCCAATCGACCTTTGTCACTCGACTGGACCGTGTCGCCGTCGATGGCTTCCCCTACGTTCTCGCACCGTCATGGTCGTCGGCGATGTCGTCGACCTCGCACCGTCGGGGCTGGATGCGGAGCCAATTCCGTCCCAGGGTCCAGACAACCACGAAATCGCAGAGCTGACTGCGGTCGGACGCGGAACCGCGTAGCGACAATCCAACGTCCGAGCCCAGATGCGATGGCGGAACGGAGAGCAAAAGCTAAATAGCGCATAGGTCACGCCGACTATGTAGGGGAAAGTAACCTCGACGACGTCCCTGCTCGATCGGACTCATTGTGAACGACACCGCCACCAAAACCGCCAAGACCCGCAAACCCAATATTGGAAGTGACCCGACGAAGGGCTCGCTGGTCAAGCGCTGGCAACTGGGCTTCTACGCCTTCGCCATTGGTGCGAGCGCGATCTTGATCGGCGCCAGTCTCTGGTATCTCTTCACCGGGCGCTTCTCTCGCATAGTCACTGCCGCCGCCGTGTTCGTCACTGGTCTGTCGTGGAGCCTGCTGAGCGCAAATAACGATGTGTTCGAAGAAGCCGACGGCATCAAGATCGGCTCGGCAGAGCCCGAACTGGTCGGTTTCATCGAGCAGGTCGCCGCCCAGGTCGGTGCAGAAATGCCCGACGCGATCTATCTGGTCACCACCGCCGAATTCGGTATTGTCGAATCCACTCGATACTTCGGCTACAAGGTCGACAAGACAGTATTGACGATTGGTTTGCCCTATCTCCAGTCGCTCACTCGCCAAGAGCTGGCAGCGCTGCTGGCGTACGAGTTGGCGCTCCACGCCGACATCGGAGTGGACGAAGGCGTTCGCGCCCAGCGCGGTCTGCGGTCCGCCCGCGACCTGATCAAGATCGAACGCCAGGGTTTTGTCAACGGCGTATATGGGTCCTATGCGCGCAAGATGTTCCGCAGTGTGGGCGGCGTCGGTGTGGCTCAAGAGGTCGCCGCCGACAAGGCAGCAACCGCCGCCTACGGCTCGTCTGCATTGCTGTCAGCACTCGAAAAGCTCGACGACACTGCGGTGGCTTTCGACCAACTGCTTCGCGAATATGTGGTGCCTGCCCTGCAGCACCAGATGCACCCCGCAGACATGTACGGCGGCTTCGGCGAGTTTTTGGCATCACCCGTGCGAGCCGAAGAACGAGCACGCCAGGTCGAGAAGCGCCGAGCCAAAGAACGAAACGAGTTCGATCTACATCTGATGCCGACAGAGCGCATCGCCCGAATCGAATCGCGTCCATCCGAGCCCGCACAGATCACGGTCGATCAGGCCGACAACGCGGCGCACACCCTGCTCGAGCCCGCAGCCAAGTCGACCGAGATCGTTGTTGGTTCCTGGGCCACCAAGCTCATGACACAACGCACCGAACCACAGAGCTGGGGTCAGCTGGTCGAAGAGGTCTATTCGGTCAAGACCCAAAGCCTGGCCTCCATGGTCTTCGAGAACGAGATCGACGCCGACGACCAGCTCGAACGAGCATTGCGCTGGTCCGAAGACGACGAATGGGTGCATGTCGACGGGTCGATGGAAGCGTGCCTGAAATCGATAAAGGATCCAACTGATCGCCGCACCAAGTGGGCACGATGTGTCGTCGTCGAAGCTGCCGCTGCAACCGGGGCGTATTCCTGGCAGCACAGCTGGGATGGCCCACCGGTGCTCGTCGACTCAGCCGGCGAGTCGTTCGATGCAATCGGTATTGCGGCCATGATCGCCAACGGTGAAGCCGAGAAGGCTCGGTCAGCGTTCGATTCGGCGACCTCGGGCGTGTGAGCTCGCGTGGCTAACGCAGACGACGCACAACGACGTAGCCGAGACTGATGACCGCCCACCAGAACATGACTGCACCCAAGCTGGTTGCCACGAGGTAGACGAGTCGACGCCCGAACGAGCCGTCGTCGAGCGTGACGAGGCCGGTCACGAAGACGAAGACACCGATCACGCCGGCGCCGAACAGCGGCTTGGCTTCGAGCACCTGGGTTTGTGGTTCGTCGAATGCAATGGCACTGAAGATCAATACGGCGAACCACACCACGATGGCCCACAAGAACGGGGTCGACGCGATCCCACGGTCGAACGCTTCGTCGGGGCGCAGCCGTTCGGTGACCAGGCCGGCCACGAGCAACGCGAAACCGAGAAGGGCCCCTTGGCGCAACGCGAACACAATGCGCTCGCCGATCGGAGCTACCGCCTCGGGTGCGCTGGTGGCTGCGGGCGGGGGCGCGTGGGGGGCGTCGTCAGTCATCGACCTGTGATCGGATCGTTGCCAGCCAGTCTTCGGCGGACCGCCAGGCAGCGTTGGCCTCGGCGCGGACCTCGGTTGCGCCGGTGCCGGCCGTTGGATACGAGCCCAGGAACTTGACCTCGGCCTGTTTCGCCATGATGTTCTTCAGTGCGTCAGCCACGACGGCATCGGAGATGTGCCCGTCGAGGTCCATGATGAAACAGTAGTTGCCGAGGCCCTTCTTGGTCGGCCGGCTCTCGAGCTTGGACAGGTTGATCTGGCGAGCAGAGAACTCTTGCAGAATCGACAGCAGCGAGCCGGGGCGATCGTCGCGCTGAAAAATCACGATCGACGTCTTGTCGTTGCCCGTGATCTTGGGAACGCCCTGGCGAGCAACGGTGACGAAGCGCGTCTGGTTCCCATGGGTGTCTTCGATGCCGGTGGCCAATCCGGTCAGCCCGTAGATCGATCCGGCCAGGCTGTTCCCAATGGCGGCTACCGAGGGATCTTGCGCTTGGGCCACGCGTTCGACCGCACCCGCAGTGGAGTTGGCGGCGCGGTGATCGGCGCCCGGGAGATGTTCGTTCAGCCAGACCCGACATTGAGCAATGGCATGGGGGAACGACACGACGGTCTTGATCGACTCCAACGTTGCACCGGGAGCAACGAGCAGTTCCATCGAGATGGGAATGACGACCTCGCGCTGGATCAGCAGATTCGACGAGAATGCAAGCGTGTCGATCGTGGCGTTGACTGTGCCCTCGATACTGTTCTCGATCGCGGCGAACCCCAAGTCGAGATCGCCCGCCTCGACGGCGTTCAACACCGCTGGCATGGAGCTGAAGAGCTTGGCTTCGCAATCGGCGAGGTCGGGCTCGGAAAGCACCGCCTGCTCGGTAAAGGTGCCGTGGGGCCCGAGGTATCCGATCGTGCGCAGAGAAGTCACCGACCAACTCTAGATCGCTCGCCCGTCAACCCTCGCGCGGTTTCGCTCGGTGCCGGTCCGGACTGGCAACGGATCTAGGGTGAAGGTATGTCGAACCTGTACTTCCGCCAATTGCTCTCGGGGCGAGACTTCGCCCAAGACGACCAGATCGCCCGCCAGATGCGCAACTTCTGTTATCTGGTGGGCGACAGCGAGTCGGGCAAGGCCGTGATCGTCGATCCGGCCTACAACGTGGGCGACCTGCTCGAGATCGCCGACACCGACGGCATGGAGATCACGGGCGCGCTGGCCACGCACTATCACGCCGATCATGTGGGTGGCTCCATGATGGGCTACAAGCTCGAAGGCATTGCCGAGCTACTGAATCAGAAGCAGATCCCGGTGCATGTGCAGGCGGCCGAGGCCGAGTTCGTACGCAAGGTGACCGGCGTGACCGACGACGATCTGGTGATCCACGACGGCAGCGACACCATGATGGTGGGCAACGTGCCGATCGAGCTGATCCACACCCCCGGGCACACCCCCGGCAGCCAGACGTTCCTGATCGACAATCATTTCCTGGGCGGCGACACGCTGTTCATCGAAGGCTGTGGGCGCACCGACCTGCCGGGTGGCGATCCCGCCGAGCTGTACACCACCCTCACGCAACGGCTCGCACATGTTCCCGACGAGGCAATCCTGTATCCCGGACACCTGTACTCGCCCGAGCCGTCGCAATCGATGGCCGCCACTCGGCAGTACAACTATGTTTTCGCACCGAAGTCTGCTGAACAGTGGCTGACGATGTTCGGCCAGCAATGACCCCAGACCCGGTGCCATCGCACCGGCACGAATTCCGCAACCTGGGGTGACGGGAACGAGCAATAGCTGTGGTTTACCTTGTTTGGGACATGACAGGTAGATCCACCCATTTCGCAGGGCCGTCACTTGGTGCACACTGAAACGTGCCGACAGAGAGGTATGGCGATGCAAACACTTCAGCAAGAGCTCGAGACAACTCCACGGGGTCGCTCTGCGAAAGAACGTTCGGCAGATGCCTACGCCGACGAAGTTCGTGCACTGCGTGAGCGAGTGGCTGAACTCGAGGCCGAGCTTGCCGCCACGAAGGCGGCACAAACGGGCGATCACCTGGTGGCGACACCTCTCACCTCGATCGACTTTGTCTCGGTGCCCACACCCGAGTTCGGTGACAGCGAGTTCACGGAATCGTCAGCCCCCGCAGTGCAACCTGCAGGGTCTGGTGAGCCAACCCCTTCGGCTACCGGGGCCCAGCCTGGTTTCGCCCAAGCCTGGACCGCAGAAACCGACGCCTCGTCGTTCGAAGAACGAGTGGCCGCCAAGGCGTTCTTTCAGGCATCGACGGTTGACGAAGAGTCACGAAGCTGGCTTTTGGACGACTGACAACCGCTATCAATCTGTTGCAAAAACCGCCCCTTGTGGCGGTTTTTGACGTTTCGGCGGGGTCTCTGTGAATCGGAACCCTGAAGTTGGCGAGCTTCTTTGCAAGAATGGGCCGGTAACACAGGCGGGACCTGCCCATCGAGGCGGACCACATCCATTGAGAGGACCTTCATGGACTTCAGCAAACTCACTCAGAACAACTGGATCGCGGTCGGGGGTGGTTTAGCGGCCCTCGTCGCTTCGATTCTGCCTTGGTACAGCTTCGACTTCGGGTTCGATGTGCCTGGTGTTGATACGAGCGTGTCGGCATGGGGCTCGGGCTTCTTTGCATGGTCGGGCTGCCTACTCGCCCTTGCCGCCGGCGTACTCATTGGTCTGAAAGCCATGGGAATCAACGAGGTCAAGGTCGGTAGCTTGGCGACCGAGCAGTTCGCCATGATTCTTGCTGGCTTGGGATTCATCTTCGTTCTCCTGCGCTGGCTGACCGAAACCAGCTTCGCCTCATTCGGGCTGTATCTCGGCCTGATCGCAACTGCCGCCACCGCAGCCGGAGCACTCCTGTCGGGCAAAGATATTGGCGTCGGTATTCCCACCGCCGACAACTTCAAGAGCGAAGGCAGTGGCGGCGGCGATACGCCCAGTGGCGGTACGTCAACCTTCTGATTTCATGTCCCAGGAAGGCGCAACTCGCGCATTCTTCCCCTACATTCATCGAACGAAACGACCGGGCCACGTCGGTGCCCGGTCGTTTTGCTTTTTAGCCCGACGTGCCAAAAGGGCCGGACGGATCACCCGGGCGGCAGCGCGCGCCGATTGCTGCCCAAGCGAGACGCTCCGACATCGGCGGTCGCACCCGCCCGGCGGCCATAGGAAAACGCGACGCCGTCGTGTCGGGCCGCGCCGCGGCGACCGCGGCTGACATCGAAGTTGCTGGCCACGTAGCGGTCTACCGCATCGCGAGCGAGCACCAACGCGTTCTCGGCAGACTGGCCGACAACAGCATGGGTATGACCCGATCGTTGGAGTCGGTCGGTGACCTCGAGCGCAAAACCGCGTAGGAAGCTACGTCGTTGCACGACTGGGCTGCCGCCGTGGGGGCTGGGATCCAGATCGCCGAGCCGGCGCAAGGCTTGCAACTCGAGCGAGGCGGCGAGCAGGCGCACGAGCTGGCGATCTTGCTCACGACCGATGAGTGTGAGTTCGCTGACCTTGGAACTTCCGTAGCTCGACATGGTGAGCACCTGGCATCGGTTCGCTCGAGCCACGGCGCTCCAGATGAAGCAGCGCTCTTTGGTGTAGGTGCCGGTGATCGGCAGAGTCTGGTGCCCGACCGACGCCGGATCCGCGCCCGCAAGTCGAGCCTGGTCGATGGCGTGATCGTTGATGAGCTGTTGCGCCTTGGCCATGAACGCGTCGGCCTCGGCCGGATAGGGCGATGACTCGGCTTTGGCGATGAGCGCTTGAACTCGATTGATGATTTCTGTCACGGAGATGCTTCCTGAACGTGATGATGGGGAAGCACCCACAAACCTACCCCCGCCCTCTGACAGTGTTGCTTCGCTCCGCTTGGGCCGGCGTTCGCCGGACATGGTTTCTGGTTGGTTGGTGCGCTCCGTCCCTCCGCGCTTTTCGCTCGTCCCTCGCTCTTGTGTGGGTGCCACCACTCCGTTAGGGCCGGTCGTGAGCATCCAGCGCCGTAGCCATACTTTGGGAACACCTCGCTGTTTGCGCTACCAACTCACATCAAGTGAAAATTTTCACAAAGTCCAGTCGACGGCCGTCACAGTAGCGCCGGGCAGGGCGAAACAATTCGCTTGCCCGTTCCCCCAGGCCTACAGATAGAGTGATCCGGCTCACTGATGCTGAGCGCCACGCGCGAGTGGCGGAATTGGCAGACGCGCAGGCTTCAGGTGCCTGTGTCCTTCGGGATGTGGGGGTTCAAGTCCCCCCTCGCGCACAGCAGAAACGAGCTCGCAGCCCCGCCCACCAGCGGGGCTGCGGTCGTTCTGTCCGGAGTTTCCCGCTCGATCTGCGCTGATGAACGCCGCCCCGTGCTGTACTTGGCAGATGCCCCTCAGCGACAACCTGTGCAACGAGTTGTTGGCGCGCGCCGATGAACTCATGCAGCACGCTCCCGGTCGGGTGTCGGTGCGCCGCATCTCACATATCGACGATGTCCAGGTCCTACGAGCTGCCCGCGCTGCAGTGACCGACGACGAGAAGGCCGAGCTGCGAGACCTGCGGTTGCAGGTCATGGAACGGCTCGACGGTGCCGTCGCCGTGGGGCCCAGTACCAGAACCGAAGAAAAGAAGGGGTTCTTCGGAGCGCTGTTGTCTCGGCTCATCGGCGCCGACGATGAAATGCGATCACAAGGCGAGTTTGCGTACCTGGCCAACAAAACGGATGGACCCGAAGGACCAGCACGGCTTCCGGCTCCGGTCGAACTGCTCGATGCCTTCGAGAGCTGGGCGATCGCAGAGCTCGCAGCAGGTCGCGTCGACGATGACCTGTCTTGTCTACGCAGACCGCTGGTCGAAGCCGTGATCGAGCCAGCAGCGGACTGACCAGGCTGTGCCGATTTGGTGACCAGGCCGTTGCTGTCGTATCACTCGGGCATGTCCGAACAGGTAGTCACCACCCACCACGACGTCGACGGCGACCAAGACCCGCGTTCTGTCGCGCTGATCACGCTCGACGACGGCAAGGCAAACGCACTTTCGCCATCCATGATCGCCGACGTGCGATCAGCGCTCACCCGAGCCGAAGCAGACCCCAATTGCATCGCGGCCGTGATCGCCGGGCGCGAAGGCCGGTTCTCGGCCGGCTTCGACCTGAGCGTCATGCAAGCTGGCGACATGAATGAAGTCACGGCCATGGTCGCCGACGGCGGTGAACTCGTGCGTCACATATACGGCGCGACCATCCCGGTCGTGGCCGCCGCCACCGGCCACGCGCTGGCCGCAGGTGCGCTGATGCTGCTCGGCGCAGACATCCGCATCGGTGCCGATGGCCCATTCAAGGTCGGTTTGAACGAGGTCGCCATTGGCATGACGCTGCCCGGCTGGGCGTACACCATCGCTCGAGAGCGAATCAGCAAGCGCCATCTGCAGCGTTCGATCGTCAACGCCAGACTGACCGACCCGGCGGCCGCAGTCGACGTTGGCTTCCTTGATCGAGTCGTGCCCGCCGACCAAGTGGTCGCCACCGCGATCGAGGAAGCCGTTGCTCTGGTGGCGCTCGACACCAAGGCCTACGGACGGATGATGCGAGAGTTCCGGGGAGAAACACTGGTGACGATGGGTGATCAGATCGCCCAAGACCGCAGCGGATAGTAGAGTCTCTGACGTGGTGCTGCGCAATTTCGAACGGCGGTTGGAACATCTTGTCGAGGGCACCTTCGCCCGCGTATTCAAGGCTGGCCTGAACCCCATCGAGATCGGCCGTCGGATCGTGCGCGAAATCGATGCCAACCAATCGGTTGCGGTCGATGGCGCACTCGCAGTCCCCAATCACTACTGGGTCTACATCTCCACTGCCGACTACGAACGGTTCCAAGAAGTCGAGACGCCGCTCACCAACGAGCTCATCGAAGCTGCTAGAACCCATATCGCCGACGAGGATTACCGGGTGCTCGGCCCGGTGTCGGTGGTGCTCGTCGAAGCGCCGGAGTACCCCGAGGGCACGCTGCAGGTGCAAGCACAGTGGCGAGAAGGCGCAACCACCCACACCACCGCCGAACTCGTGATGGAAACCGGCGAACGCTTCAAGATCGGCGATTCGGGCTTCTCCGTCGGGCGCCTTCCCAACTGCTCGCTGATTCTGAGCGATGAAAACGTCAGCCGCAATCATGCGGTGATCCAGCGTGTGCCCGGCGGATGGACACTGACCGACAACGGATCCACCAACGGCACCACCGTCAACGGTGCGCCCGTCACCGAAGTCCAACTGCTGCCGGGCGACAAGATCGTGTTCGGCGCCACTCCGGCCACCTTCCAGGCCCACTGACCATGTCGTCGGTGCCAGCCGAACTACGGTTGTAGGTCCGTGTCTGAACCGCTGCTGAATGTCATGAAGGTCATGCTGCTTGCTGGCCTGTATCTGTTCTTCGTTCGCGTACTGTGGTCGGTCTTCAGCGAGCTGCGAGATCCTCGCACGATTGCTCGCAAGCGGCGTGACCTCGAGCCCGCTGCAGCTGCAGCCGGGGTTCGAGCCACAAGCCGACGGGCCGCCCCGGTGCCGGCAGCAGCCCACGCCGGCCAGGAGGCAGCGCTGGCAGTCGCAACGCCAGCTGCCCATGGCCAGCTACGCATGGCCGACAGCGGCATGACCTTCCAACTGGGCAGCGAGATCACACTGGGCCGAGCCAACACCAACGGCATCGTGCTCAACGACACCTACGTGTCCACCGTCCATGCCCGCATCTTCTCGACCAATGGCACGTATTTCATCGAAGACCTGGCGTCACGCAACGGAAGCACCCTGAATGGCCAGGCGATTGTGGCCACGACTGCGCTGGTTCCCGGCGACGTGCTGCAGCTCGGCGGGTCGACCATGGAGTTCGCATGAGTTTCGGTCTTCGTATCGGTGCCGCGACCGATGTCGGTGTAACCCGAGAAATCAACCAGGACAGCTATGCCACTGCACCGGGACTGGTGGTCGTGGCCGACGGCATGGGCGGCCATCGCGGCGGCGAAGTCGCCAGCGCGATTGCCGTCAACGAAATGCTGCAACGCTTTCAGTCACCGGAACTCGATGCGCTGGTCACCGGCGTCGAGCACGCAAACAAGCGCATCCTCGACGAAGCCGCAGCCGATCCGAATCTGCATGGCATGGGCACAACCGTCGTTGCCCTGGGACTGATCGATGTCGACGATGGCATGGCGCTCGGCGCAATCAACGTAGGCGACAGCCGCATGTACCGATTGACCGGCAGCGTGCTCGAGCAACTCACCGAAGACCACAGCCTGGTCGAGGCGCTGGTCCGCGAAGGACGTATCACCGCCGCCGAAGCCGAGGTCCATCCCCAACGCAACATCGTCACCCGGGCGCTGGGCGTGATCGAGCATGTCGAGGTCGATTCGTTTCACTTCGTGCCCAGGATCGGCGACCGGTACCTGCTCTGCAGCGATGGCCTGTTCAACGAGGTCGATGCCCACACCATCGCCACCATCCTGGCGACCGAAACCGATCCCAACGTCGCCGCCCAGAAATTGGTGGCCGCGGCCAACGAAGGCGGCGGCCGTGACAACATCACCACCGTGATTGCCGACATCGTGCCCGCCGCCGATTCCGCCATGCCTCCCCACGCCGAGGCGTTGGCCAACACACCTGCAGCCCAGGCGGGAGAGCCAACCACTGAGGTCGCTGCGGTGACCGCCGACGAGGTATCCGAGGACGGGGTTCCCAAGCAGCGCTGGTCCTGGCGCCGGTAGCTCTTTGCTGCATTCATGAAGGCGTTCTTCATCGGACGGCATCGCCGCAACAGCGAGCTGGTCCTCATCATCTTGAGCGGTGTCGTCACCACCGGTGCCTACGTGCTTGCCGCGCTCGGCCGATTGGCGTCGATCCCGGCCAACGTGTTGCCGTTTTTGATCGTGGTGCTGGGTCTCTTCTTCGCCGGCCATGTGGCCACCCGTTTCCTGGCCCCGGAAGCCGACGGCCTGCTCTTGCCGCTTGCTGGACTACTCAACGGCCTCGGTTATGTGTTCATCGCCAGACTGAACGACGACCTGGCTGCCCAGCAGGCCGTGTGGACGTTCCTGGGGGTTGGTTTGTACTGCGCCACGCTGCTCGTGGTGCGACGTAGCCGAGACCTGGAACAGTTCCGCTACATCCTGTTGCTGATCGGTCTGGGGTTGCTGGTGTTGCCGCTCATGCCCATCATCGGCCAGACCATCAACGGGTCGAGAATCTGGGTGCGGATCGGTCCGGTGAACTTCCAGCCCGGCGAGTTCGCCAAACTGGCGCTGGCGATCTTCTTCGCCAGCTATCTGGTCGACAAACGAGAATTGTTCCAGGCCGGCACCTGGCGAGTCGGCCCGCTGCGGCTGCCAGAACCGAAACATGCGGCGCCGGTGCTACTGGCATGGGGTGTTTCGCTTCTCGTGATGATCTCGCAGAAGGACCTGGGTACCTCGCTGCTCTTCTTCATGCTCTTCCTGCTGATGCTCTGGGTCGCAACCGAACGGCTCGCCTATCTCTTCAGCGGACTGTTGCTGTTCATGGCCGGCGCCTACGTGGCATGGACCCAGTTCGGCCATGTGCAGACCCGTGTCGACGCGTGGCTCAAGCCATGGGACGACCCGCTGGGTGGCGGCTATCAGGTGATCGAAGCGCAGTTCGGTCTCGCCAGCGGCGGCATCACCGGCACGGGACCCGGGCGCGGCTTTCCCCAGCGAGTACCCGCAGCCGAGACCGACTTCATTTTTTCGACGATCGGCGAAGAACTCGGATTGCTCGGCGCAACTGCGGTGCTCATGGCGTTCGTGCTCATGATCGGAGCGGGCCTGAGGGCTGCTCTGGGCGCACGTCGGCCGTTCTCCAAGCTACTGGCGACGGGCCTGACCGGGCTGCTCGGGGTGCAGGCCTTCATCATCATCGCCGGTGTCACTCGGGTGCTGCCGCTGACCGGCGTGACGCTGCCGTTCGTGAGCTATGGCGGTTCATCGCTGTTGGCGAACTATGCGATCTTGGCCATCATCGTCCGCATCAGCGATGAGCAGGTCGATCGAGCCCCCGATGCTCCCATGCCCGGTCGACGCCGCCCCAAGGTTGCGGCAGGTGCGCGATGAATCGTCAGATTCGCCAACTCGGTGTCGCCATGCTCGTGCTGTTCGCGTTGCTGTTCGCCCGGCTGAACTGGGTGCAGGTTTTCGACGCTGAACAGCTGACCGCCGACCCGCTCAACACTCGCCGAGTCGTTCGTGACTTCGGCCAGAAACGGGGCAATATCGTCACCGCCGACGGTGTGGTCATCGCGGAATCCATCGATGTCGACGGTCGTTTCGACCGCCAGCGTCAGTATCCGCAGGGGCCGCTGTATGCCCACGTGACCGGGTACTTCTCCTTCGAATTCGGCGCTACCGGGGTCGAGCGAAGCTACAACGACGAGCTGGCCGGGCACAGTGCGACCCAGCGATTCGAGTCGTTCTTCGACTTCTTCGGCGACGGCGACGTGAGCGCCGATGTCACGCTCACGCTCGACAGCGAACTACAGCAGGCAGCAGCGAATGCGTTGGGTGAACGCCGCGGATCCGTGGTTGCGCTCGATCCAAGAACGGGCGCGGTCTTGGCGTTCTACAGCTGGCCGACCTTTGACCCGAACGCCATCAGTAGCACCGAGATCGATGCCGCTCGGGCCGCAAAAGAAGCGCTCGACGATGCGACTGGCGAACCACTTCTGACCAGTGCCCACCGCCAGGTGTTTCCGCCCGGGTCCACGTTCAAGGTCATCACCGCTGCATCCGCCCTGGAGAACAGCCTGGTCACGCCGACCAGTCCGATTTTCCCCGAGGTCATTCGCTATCAACTGCCGCTGACAGACGTGGCGCTGCAGAACTTCGGCGGCACTACCTGCGGCGGCGATCTCGCACAGTCGCTGGCTCGGTCATGCAACACGACCTTCGCCGAACTCGGTGCCGAGTACCTGGGTCCGGCTCCGCTGATCGCCACCGCCGAGCGGTTCGGGTTCAACGACACTCCGCCCTTCGACATCCCGTTGACCGCTACTTCGCGCTTCCCCGACGACTACGGCATCCAGCTGGGCGAGTCCGACAAGAACCCGCCCGCCCCGATCGTCGAAGGGTCATCACTTCTGGCGCAGGCATCGATCGGCCAGTTCGATGTGCGCGCCACCCCGCTGCAGATGGCGCTGGTCGCTGCAGGTATTGCCAACGACGGAAATATCATGGAGCCCCATGTGGTCGACCGGGTCAGTGACTCGGCCGATGGTGCACTGCTCGCTCGGGTCGACGCCGAGCTGTGGCGCCAAGCAGTCGTGCCACAGGTGGCAAGCACGTCGGAGTCCATGATGATCGGGGTGGTCGATTCCGGCACGGCGACCTCGTTGGCTCGCAGCGGATTGACCGTAGGCGCCAAGACGGGTACCGCCGAGGTCAACACCCTTACGGGCGCCGAGGACACACATGCGTGGGTAATGGCCTTCGCCGGTCGAAGTGGCAGCGAGCCCGAGATTGCGCTGGCTGTGATCGTCGAGGCGGTTCCTGGTCTGGGCCAACAAACCGGTGGAGCCGTTGCAGCGCCGATTGCCGGCATCCTCATCGACACGTATTTCGGCTAGGCCGCTGCTGAGCAAAGCCGGTGATTCCTAACGGCGGCCACTCGGTTCTGCAGCCGCCTGGGGGCGAACAGGCGTCGCGAAGCTCTGGATTTCATTGGGGATAGATCCCCCATGCCGAGATTCTCATGCTCAACACACGTAACATTGGTCGCGATGTCAGAGAAGAGTCCCACCGTGTTTGGTGGGCGATATGAGCTGCACCGCCGGTTGGCCCGCGGTGGCATGGCCGACGTCTTCTTGGCGCGCGACCAATTGCTCGGTCGACCCGTTGCCGTCAAAGTTCTTTTTCCCGAGTATGCCACCGACCCCAAGTTTGTCGAGCGGTTCCGTCGCGAGGCGCAGGCGGCGGCAAATCTCAATCATCCGAACATCGTGGCCATCTACGACTGGGGCGAAGAACTCGGCACGTATTACATCGTCATGGAGTACGTCGAGGGCCAGAGCTTGGCGCAGATTCTGCGGCGAGACGGCAGCCTCACAGTCGAGCAGGTCACCCGCGTGGCACTCGACGTTGCCGGTGCGCTCGGCTTTGCGCACGACGGCGGTGTCGTGCACCGCGACGTCAAACCCGGCAATGTGCTCGTGTCACCCAAGGGCGAGATGAAGGTGGCCGACTTCGGCATCGCCACTGCCATGTCCGCCACTGCCGACGCCAACCTGACCCAGACCGGTGCGGTCATGGGTACCGCCACGTACTTCTCTCCTGAGCAAGCCCAGGGCCTCAAAGTCGACCATCGCAGCGACCTGTATTCGCTGGGTGTGCTCATGTACGAAATGCTCGTGGGGCAGCCTCCGTTTGCCGGGGAAACGCCGGTTTCGATCGCGTACAAGCATGTGCAAGAACCTGTCGTGCCCGTGACCGAGCACGGCGTGGAGATTCCGCCCGCACTCGCGGCGATCACCATGAAGCTGCTGTCGAAGAGCCCCGACAACCGTTACCCATCTGCGGCCGCGCTCATTTCTGACCTGGATCGGTTTCGCCAGGGCCAGGCAATCGCCGCCGCCGCAGCCATGCCTCAGGCGCCAGCCCAGTTGGCCGCCGCTGGTGTGCCCGCAGGCGCAACGAGCGCACTGCCTGCGCAACGTCGACAGGCACAGCCGCTGCCAGCCATCTATGAGCCTCCACCACCTCGTCGAGGCGGTCTCATCGCAGCCGGCATCTTCATTACCGCGCTGATCCTGGCTGGGTTCTTCATACTGCTGCAGGACCGCCTCGAAACTGCCGACGAAGGCGATGGCGAACCCCAGGCAACCGTGGTCGAGACAGTCACCCTGACTTCGGTGGGCGGCCGGGTCGAGTCCGATGCCCGCAGCACGCTCGAGGGGTTGGGTCTCGTCGTCGAGGTGATAAACGCATCCGACAATTCTGTTCCGCTCGGCCAGGTCATCCGCACCGAGCCGCCTGCGGACTCGGTCGTCACGATCGGTTCGGGCGTGACCATGATCGTCAGCTCGGGTGCAAACCAGCAATCTGTTCCCTCTGTGTTGACCATGACCGAGAACGAGGCATCGTCGGCGATCTTCAGCGCCGGCTTCGAGCCGGTGCGCCAAGCGGTGACCAGCGATCTCGCTCCCGAAGGTGAAGTCGTCGGTCAGGAACCAGGCGCTGGTTCACTGGCCGATCGCGGTTCGGTCGTGGTGTATCAGGTGTCGATCGGAACCGAGGCGTTACCGATCCCCGACGTCGAAGGCCTGGACCCCCAGGCAGCGCGTGATCTACTCGAGGCCGAAGAATTCATCGTGCTCGATCAGTTCGAGCTCGAGTTCAGCGAGGACATCGAACGAGATCTTGTCATCGGCACCATTCCCGGAGCCGGCGACGAGGTGAAACCGGGTAGCGAGATCACGATCATTCTGAGCGAAGGTCCCGAAGACCTGATCCTGCCGTCGTTCATAGGCGATGACAAGGGACTGGCTTTCATCGGAATCGATGAACTGGGGTTGGTTGCGGTCGAGCTGGGTCAGTTCGTCACCGACCCTGCGCTGATCGGAAAGGTCATTCGCACCGAGCCACCCCCGAACTCGGTGGTGCTTCCTGGCCAACAGGTCCGGGTGTACACCGGCCTGCTCAGTCCCGATGCCGGCAACGGCGCTGGTCCAGCGCCCGTCGATCCCGGAAACCAGGGTCAGGACCAGGGTCAGGGCCAAGGGCAGGGCCAGGGCCAAGGGCAGGGCCAGGGACAAGGCGACGGCCTGGACGGCTGACACGTTGGACGACTGGCTACTTGGAGCCCGTCTCGGCCCAGCGCTCGCTCATGGCCAAGAAGTTCGTGAGCATGGTGTGACCGGAGTCGGTCAGCACAGATTCAGGATGGAACTGCACGCCTTCGATCGGGAAGGAACGATGGCGTAGCCCCATGATCACGCCATCTTCGCTGGTCGCCGTGACCTCGAGCGTGTCGGGAACGGTGGCGGGTTCGACCACGAGCGAGTGGTAACGGGTCACGGTGAGTGCCGGGTCGAGTCCGGCAAACACGCCCTGGCCCGTGTGAGAAACGGTCGATGTCTTGCCGTGCATGACCGACGGGGCACGAACCACATCGCCACCGAAGACCTGCCCGATGCACTGGTGGCCAAGACACACGCCCAGCACCGGGATCGTGGGTCCGAGCTTCGCGATGACGTCGAGTGAAATGCCGGCGTCGTCGGGTGTCCCGGGACCCGGACTCACCAGAATGGCATCGGGTTCGAGCGTCGCGATCCCGTCGACGGTGATCTCGTCGTGACGGTGAATATGCAGGTCGGCGCCGAGCTCGCCCAGGTACTGAACCAGGATGTAGACGAACGAGTCGTAGTTGTCGATCACGACCACACGAGGTGCCATAACGTGCACTGTATTGGCACTGAGGTTTCGTGGCGCTCGTATCTGACTAACCTGTCTGTATGGCAAGCCCACAGAAACGAAAAGTCCAAGGCGGTCGCGTCACCGCCAAGGGAACGAAACCCACGGGTGCCCAGGCTCCTGTTCAACAGCCGTACAGCTCTGGTTACGTGCCGGGCAAGGTCAGCCCCATGTGGGTCCCGGTGTTGATGTTCGGGCTCTTGGTCGCGGGCGCGCTCGTGATCATCTTCAACTACATGGGCTGGGTGCCCGGTGGCGTGAGCAACTGGTACCTGCTTGGCGGCCTGGGTCTCATCCTGGGCGGCATCGTGACCGCCACCCAATTTCACTGACCTGCGGCCGCTTCGCGCGAACTACTCGACAGGCGTGATCAGGACCATGTCTTCGAGGCAGTGGCGCGGCGCAGGCGGATCCTCGTCGAGCGCCAAGGTCATACGTGCTTCGGAGCCGCAGATATCGCAGCGATACTCGAGCTTGACCTTGCGCATTTCGCCGGGTGGCGGAGGCTCAGCCATGGGTGCAGAGAAGCCGCCCAGCATCTTCAGGCCAAAGGCCAATGTCAGATAGGCCACGGTGCCGGCGATCAGCACATCCCACTTCGTGACCAAATACAGCACGAGCGTGACCGTCAGGATCTTCATCGCCGTAGGAACACGGGCACTGTCGATCATGAAGTCGAGGACCTTTGGCACCACCTCAGTCTAACGATCACCCCCTAACGAATCCGTGCCAGGCACGTGTTCGTTAGTCCGTGGCGGCGGCGAGGGTGGCGAGGAAACGGTCGTTTTCTTCGGGGGTGCTGATGGTGACGCGGATACCTTCGCCTGCGAAGGGACGGGTAACCACACCACGCTTCTCCATGTCGACGTACACCTCTTGCGTGCGTTCGCCCAGTGGCAGATACACGAAGTTGGCTTGGGCATCGGGCAGGTCCCAGCCGGCCGCGGTCAGCGCCGCGACCACGCGTGATCGCTCATCGCGCAGATTCTGGAGAAGCGGCTCGTACTCGTCGCGAGCGTTCAGCGCCGCCAGCGCGGCAGCCTGGGCGATGCCATTGACGGCGAATGGCGCCAGCACCTTGTTGACCTCGTCGACAATCGGGGGCGCAGCGACCAAGTAGCCGACTCGAACGCCGGCCAAGCCGTAGGCCTTGGAGAACGTGCGGCTCACGACCACGTTCGGATGGTCGGCAAGCAGGGAGATTGGGTCGCCGAAACTCGGGTTCAGAAACTCGCGATAGGCCTCGTCGACCAGCACGATCACGTCGGTGGGCACGTTGGCCAGCATGGCGCGAAGTTCATGTACCGACAGGGCCGTGCCGGTGGGATTGTTGGGTGTGGCCAACATGATGATCTTGGTGCGGTCGGTGACGGCATCTGCGACTGCATCGAGGTCGAAAGCATGATCGACCAGTGGAACCGGGATCGCTTCGGCTCCCATCATCTGCACGTTGACCGGATAGGCCTCGAACGATCGCCAGGGGTAGACCACATGGTCGCCCGGATCGAGGTACGCCAGGCACAGCTGCTGCAGCAGGCCGACCGAGCCGCATCCAACGGCGACACTGTTCAAGTCGGCGCCGACCATGTCGCCAATTGCAGTTCGCAACTCGACGGCGAGATGGTCGCAGTACCGGTTCACCTTGCCGGCGGCTTCGGTCATGGCGGCGATTACCGATGGCACGGGCGGATACGGATTCTCGTTCGATGCCAGCTTGATGGCATCGGTGATGCCGTGTTCAGCTTCGGCCTGCTCGGCCGCCTTGCCCGGGCGATACGCAGGCATGGCCTGCACCGCAGGTCGGACACGTCCAATACTCATTGTTTGCTCCTGGTGCCTGATGCCGAACCATCGGGCGGGGCCGCCCTGCATCGAATGGTCCCCTGAACTTACTGCCGCGCGACCTTTCTGACGTTTTCCATGCAGCTGGTGCGCGTAAAATGTCAGCAACGTCGGCTGGTCGGGTGACGGTCAGGTCGTGCGGTGATTGGCGACCCAGGACAAGAAGCGATCCTGGTCCCAGGTGTTGATGACCTGATCCTTCGGTGCCCAGCCGCGTTGCGCGGTAAGCACCCCGTACTCCATGCGACCGAGTTCGCTGGTGTGGTGGCTGTCGGTGTTGATGACGAGCTTCACCCCTCGGTCGACTGCTCGACGGACGACATCGGCCGCGGCGTCGAGTCGGTTGAGCGAGCCGTTGATCTCCAGGGCGACATCGAAGTGCATGAGCGCTTCGATCAGAATGTCCATGTCCAATTCGATGCCGGGCCGGTGCCCGATCTTGCGTCCGGTCAGATGGCCGATGGAGTCGACCGTGGGGTCGGCAATTGCTGCGACGAGTCGTTCGGTCTGCTTGGTCACGGACTGGTCGTAGTGCGAGTGCACCGATGCAACGGTGTAGTCGAACATGGCACGGAAGTCGTCTTCGTAGTCCAACCCACCACTGGCACCGATGTTCAACTCGCAGCCCCACAGCAGCTTCATATCGGGATGATCGTCTTGGATCTTGTAGATCAGCTCACGATGCGCCAGCATCTCTTCGGCGTTCGAGCCGTTGATCGCCAGGTCTTCGCCGTGATCGGTGATCGCCAGATAGGCATGGCCGGCATCGGCAGCCACTTGCACCATGTCGGCTACCGACGAACGTCCGTCGCCGGATTGGTCGGTGTGATAGTGAAGGTCGCCCTTGATGTCGCTGAGCTGGACGAGGTCGCTCAGGTCGCCTGCTTCGGCGGCTTCGATCTCACCGGTGGACTCGCGCATCGGGGCGGGGATGAACGCCAAGCCGAGCGCTTGGTAGATGCTCTCTTCGGTTTCTGCGGCGACGACTTCGGTGGGGGTTTGATCCTGGGCGTCCTCGTCGGGTTTGACCAGAAGCCCGTACTCGTTCAGCAGCCAACCCTTCTTGATCGCTCGTGAGCGCAACGCGATGTTGTGCTGCTTGGAACCGGTGAAGTAGAGCGTGGCGGCGCCGAAGTGTTCGGGCAGCACGGCCCGCACGTCGACCTGTAGCCCGGTGTTGGTGAGAAACGATGTCTTGGTGTCGCCGCTCACGACGATCTCGGCGACCTCGTTTCGATCACGAACAGCTTCCATCACGGCGAGCGGATCAGTCGAGGCCACGGTGATGTCGATGTCGCCGATCGTCTCCGACATGCGACGCAGGCTGCCGCAGAAGAGTGCGTTGGTCACGTTGGGCAGCTTCAGGAATGCCTCGACGAGTCGCTCGGCCAACGGCATGGCATCAGCGATCGGAGTGCGGCGATCCTTACCGTGCATGCCGATACGATCGAGCGCCTTGGCGATCTTCTCTTCGCTCTTCGCACCCATGCGAGGAAGGGTGCGGATCTGCTGGGCATCGAGGGCGGCCTTGAGCTGGTCGACATTGTTGATGTCGAGCTCGCGACGCATTGCTTTGAGGGTCTTTGGCCCCACGCCGGGGATACGGGCCAGCTCGGCAAAGGCCGGCGGATACTCCTCTCGTAGCTCTTCGAGCTTGGTCACCGTGCCGGTGTCGACCAGTTCTTTGATCTTGCTGGCCGTGGCCTTGCCGAGCCCTTTGAGCTCGATCATCTCCTTCTCGGACAGCTCGGTGATGTTTCCGGGATACGACTCGACCGCCAAGCGGGCGTTGTCATAGGCACGAACCTTGAACGACTGCGAACTCTCTTCGTGAAGAGTCGTGAGCGAGATGAGTTCGTTGAGCATGGCGATGACATCGCTACTACTGGTCATAGCTTCCACTCTGCCAAATTCCTGCGCAGAACTACCAGGTGACGGTCAGGTCTTGGAGCGGCAGCGCTTTGCCGGCGACGATGAACAGGCTGGTCTCGGCGGCCGACGCAGTGGCTCGATTGGCTCGTCCGAGCGTGTCGCGGTAGTGGCGTCCCAGTGGTGTCTGGGGGTGGATGCCGAGGCCGACTTCGTTGGTGATGACCACGGTGGGAGCCGTTCGAGAAGCCAGGCCCTGGGCCAGGTCGTGTATGTATTGCACGATGCTCGGCTCGTCGATGTCGGCGAACATGAGGTTGGACACGAGTAGCGTCATGCAGTCCACGATGACCAGATCATCAGCCGCCAAGCTGGCAACACCGTCGGCTCCGAACTGCGGAGATTCGACCAGAGTCCAACTCGCTGGACGTTCGGACTGATGGCGGTCGATGCGGTCGGCCATGTCGTCGTCGCCTGCAGTGGCGGTCGCGACAAAGGTGACGGAGCCGGGCCAGGCTTCGCCCAGTTGCACGGCCAGGTCGCTCTTGCCGCTGCGCGCCCCACCAACGAGTAGCGACAGACCGCGACCCAGCTGCATCAGTAGTCGATGCCCTTCTTGGCCAGGATGCCCTTGTCGAAAGCGTGCTTGACCTTGCGTACTTCGCTGACGGTGTCGGCGACGTCCATCAGTTCTGCGGGAGCATCGCGTCCGGTGATGACGATGCTGACCTTGCCTGGCCGATTGCGAATTGCTTCGTAGACCGGCCCGGCGTCGATCCATCCCCAGTTGATCAGATAGGTGAGTTCATCCAAGATGATGAGCTCGTGCTCGCCGGCGGCAATGAGCGCTGCGGCTCGGTCCCAACCCTGTTGGGCAAGCGCCTTGTCGTGTGCGATGTTGTCGGAGTCCCACGTGAATCCTTCGCCCTCGTTGAACCAGTCGACACCGAGTTGCCGGCCGATCTTCTCCTCGCCGACATTCCAATCGCCGGACTTGATGAACTGCAGCACGGCGACGTTCCAGTCGCGCGCCAGGCCGCGAACCATCACGCCGAACGCGGAACTGGACTTGCCTTTTCCGTCGCCGGTCATGACCAAGACGATCGACTGGGCATACCCCTTGGCGTCTTCGGCAGGGTTCTCTTCTAGTGGTTCGGTAACCATGGTGGGTGACTTTTCCTTGTGGCGCTGGAGCGGATTGTGTCTCGCTCGGGGTGGCTGGTGGTCGAGTGGATTGCGGGTAGGCGGGCTGGGAATGAACTGCGTGGCGATGCGCGGGATGACGAGGACGGTGCCATTGTTGCGGACCACCCGGACATCAGCCTGGTAATGCGTGGCGAGATTCTCTTCGGTCAGCACAGCAGATGTGGCACCGTCGGCGACAACCCGGCCGCCGGCAAGCAACACCAAACGATCAGCAAACTGACCTGCCAACGTGAGATCGTGCATAGTCGAGACGATCGTGTGTCCTTCGTCTCGCAGGCGGTCGAGCAGTAGCAGGACCTCCTGCTGGTGGCCGAGGTCGAGTGCGGTGGTGGGTTCATCGAGCAGTAAAACCGGTGCCTGCTGAGCGAGTGCTCGGGCAATGATGACACGCTGGCGTTCGCCACCAGACAGAGAACTGACTTCGCGATCAACGAGCGGGGCGAGGTCGAGATCGAGCAACACGTCTTCGACCACCGCCAGGTCTTCGGGCCGTTCGGCAGCCAATGGGTGACGATGCGGTGTACGGCCGAGGAGCACGTAATCGAACACTCGGAACCCGAGCGGAATGACGGGCGTCTGTGGCACCCACGCGAACGTCTGTGCTCGCTGGGTGCGCTTCATCGAGCTGGTGTCAGTGCCGTCCACCGCAACCGTGCCGGTCGATGGTGCTGCGCCCACGATGGCCCGCAGCAAGGTTGACTTGCCCGCACCGTTGGGTCCGATGATCGACAGCCAGCTTCCGGCCTTGATCGACAAGCTGGTCGGCTCCAACAGTGTGGTGTTGCCGATCTTGACGCTCAGATCTTGCATCTCGATCGCGGCTGCTGCGCCGGCGTGGCGTGTCATCGAGAACTCGTCGTGCGCAGAATCATGACGAAGAACGGCGCACCGAAGAAGGCGGTGATAACGCCGATGGGGATCTCGGCCGGCGTCAGAATCGTGCGGGCGGCCAGATCACACAGGACCAGGAAGCCAGCTCCGGCGAAGATCGAGAGTGGCACGATGATGCGGAAGCTGGCGCCGAAGATGAGTCGCACGGCGTGCGGCACGATCAGACCGACAAACGCAATGAGCCCGCTCACGGCCACCGCCGCGGCGGTGAGCAGTGATGCCGCCACGAGCAGGCCGAACCGAATCTGCGGTACGGCCAGGCCGAGCAGCTTCGCTTCTTCGTCGCCCACCGCCATGACATCGAGCGTTCGTCCCGAGAGCGCCAACACGAACAGCAGCACCACCGCAACCGGCAGCAGCTGCATGACTTCGCTCCAGCCGCTGGTGGTGAGCCCGCCGAGCAGCCAGGTGTAGATCTCGCGAATGTTCTCGGTGTTGCGTTGTTGCAGGAAGGTCTGCAGTGCAGTGAAGAAGCTGGCGACGGCGACGCCGGTGAGAATGAGGGTGGCGGTGCCGCGGGTCCGGTCGCCGGCCACACCAGCCAGCCACGCGACCGCCACCGCCGTGAGCGCGCCGATGAAGGCGGCGATCTGCACACCGTCGAAGGCACCCCCGCCGTCGCCGAAGTCATTGACAAAGGCAATGGTCGCGCCGAGCCCACCGCCAGCGGCAATGCCCAGCAGGTAGGGATCGGCGAGCGGGTTCCGAAAGACCCCTTGGTAGGTGCCGCCTGCTGTCGCCAGCGATGCACCCACAAGCAGGCCGAGAACAACTCGCGGCAGTCGCAGGTTCCAGACGATGGACTTCTGCGTCTCGGTAAGGCCAGAGTCGATGGTGAACGGGGTCAAGCGGTCGACTGTTTCGCGGAGCGTCCCGCCCATGGGGATCGATGTCGGCCCGACCAACAAGGCGAATGTCGCGGTTGCCAAAACGAACCCGACCCCCGCGACAAGCCAGAGTGCTCTGGCGGTCGTGGGGGTCGCGTTCATTGCAGGTGGCGGGTCAGCTGGCCGGCGCGGTTTCGATCTCGTTCACGGCAGTGCCGACAGCTTCGATGAACTCGACAATGCGTGGTCCCCAACGGCTCACGACATCGTCGTTCAGTTCGATCACGTTGCCGTTCTGCACGGCGCTCAGCTGGTCCCAGCCCGGACGTGCCGCGGCAGTCTCGGCAGTCTGCTCGCAGCACAGCGTGTCGGCGAGGAAGATCAGGTCGGGGTTCGCCGTGATGATGAACTCTTCGTTGAGCTGGGGATAACCGAAAGAGTTTCCGTCGGCGTCGGCAGGGTCGGCGATGTTCTCGAGGCCAAACAGCTCATAGACGTATCCGATGAAGGTCGACGAGGTCACGCTGAACAGCGTGTTGTCGAGCTCGTGGTAGTAGGTCAACGGTGTCTCGCGAGCGGGTAACGAAGCGAGGACTGCGTCGATGTCGGTCTGCATCTGCAGCACGACTTCGGCTGCTTCGCCCACATTGCCGGTGAGGGCACCGAGCTGTTCGATCTGAGCGTAGATGTCGTCGAGGTCCACAGCAGCAGGGACAACGTGGTTGGCGATGCCGATCGCGTCCAGCGCTTCGAGGGCTGCGTCGGTGATTACCAGGTCGGGCTCGAACCCGGCAATGGCTTCGATGTTGGGTTCGAAGCCGGACAGGTCGGTGACAGGCGCTTCTTCGGGGAAGTACGAGAACTGGTCGACGGCGATCACCTGGTCTCCGGCGCCAATGGCGAACAGCATCTCGGTGGCCGTCGGGTTCAACGACACGATGCGCTGAGGCACGTCCGACGCCGCGTCGTCGTCCATTGCCGCGTCGTCCGACGCCGCGTCGTCCTCCATTGCCGCGTCGTCCATGGCGTCGTCGTCCGTGGCTGCGTCGTCTGTGGCTTCTTCCTCCAGGGTTTCTTCCATGGCGTCTGCGTTCGCCAGTGCGTCTTCGTCGGCGGCTACATCGGCCTCGTCGGCGGGTGCGGTCTCGGCGCCGGCGTTGGAGGTGGCTTCCTCTACGTCGGTGTCACTGCCACAGCTGGCAGCGACAAGCCCCAATAGTGCAAGAATGCACATCAATAAGCGGATCTTCATAGGTGTCTCCTGCTGGTCGGGCAGGGAGAAGCCTGGTCCCGAACCAGCCCTTCCTCGAGGGTGTAGTGGTTCTAGTGGTGCAAGGCTTCCGACCGGACTCGTCCTTGTAACCAAGGCTTTACCGTTGCGGGACAGTGCCGGGCTCTCACCGGTCTTCCGAAGCAATGCGACGCGAGTCTATGCCAACGTGGTCGCGAACGCGGTCGGCGCTGCTGGGCTGTCGGAGGTCAGTACGTTGTCGAGTCGTGCCCCTCGACGACGCATCACCGCCAGGCCCGGCTGATCAGGACACGGTTCGACCCTGGAATCCGGCCGGTTGAACACCATCTGCTCTGGCGTGTCGGGATGATAGGTGGGCCCGGCTTGGTGCAGTTGCGAACATCGATCCAGGGCTCAGCGGGTAGAGGACATGTCAGCCTCGGTAGGCACACCAAGGAGCATCGCATGCGTAGTCCCTTGGCCAAGAACGGCCCGGTCGCCCAGACCACTATGCGCAGCCTCCTGAAGGAAAGTTGCCTTGGCGGGCACGGCGCCATGGCGGCAAGTCTTGCGCGCTCCCGTCGACGATGAACGGCCTGAGCTTCTCGTGGTGCTGGGTGCCCACCCGAGCGAGTTGTGTTCGGACGCGACAAAGCGCCGGGGTTCAGCCCGGCGCTTTGCTCGAATACCTAGTTACTGAGTTGAATCAGACTGGGCGGACGTTTTGGGCTTCTGGGCCCTTGCGACCTTCACCGATTTCGAATTCGACGGTCTGACCTTCTTCGAGGTTCTTGAAGCCGTCACCTCCGATGTTGGAGAAGTGAACGAAGATGTCGTCGCCGCTTTCTTGCGAGATGAATCCGAAACCCTTCTCAGTGTTGAAGAACTTAACTGTGCCTGTAGCCATAACAAATTTCTCTTTTTCTCAGAGGAGCAATGCGCTCCTCAGGTACACCAAGTTTAGGCCGCGCAATCGAAAACCGTGAGATTCTTCTGATTTGGTCGATCGCAGGCCAATTACTCCATCGCGAACGTCGGACTTCAGAATCAAGGAACAGGGCCGTAATGATCCAAGATGGTAAGCGTGAACGGGACCCAGCATGCTGATGCGCGACGGCGGCTGGCGCTTGCTCGTTTGCTCAGTCGATTGTGAACATGAGTGAAACGGTCGACGACTCGCACTCGGAGCAGGTGTCGACGACCAGTTGGTGCGTGCCGGGCGCAAGACCGTCGATCGTGATGTCGAACGGTGCCCAGGCGACCCCGGGGTTGCCCATCATGACGCCTCGGGGCGGCGCCACCACGTTGCCATCTGCGTCGACGACCGACACCTCGGCCTGAGCCTCGAAAGCGATGCCCCAGCCACTGACTTGAATCGCGTCGGGGGCGATCTGCTCGAGATGGCGCACCACGACGGACGGGTCATCGCCTTGGCGGAGCAGCTGGATTGGATCGTCGAGCGGTGCCGTGGTGATGGCGAGCACGATCCGGGCCGGGTGGTTGAACTCGGCGACTCGTGGGATCACCGACGATCCGGTCAGCACGGTGACCTGACCAGCGCTGGGGTCGCTGGTCGACGAGACGAAAATCGCCCCTGGCTCCGAGCCGTCACCGAACGCCACGAACTGGTCCTCGAAGAGAGCATCGGGGTTGATACCGGTCATGGCGACCCCGCCGTAGGTGCCACGATCCGATGTATGGAACTGGACGCCGTAGTAGCCGGTCGTCGGGTCATCGAGCGTCATGAGCTTGATTGCGGATTCGAGGTTGCTGCTGGTGCGGCTTTCGGGTTGCAACGGTGGCTGGGGGTTCCAACCTTCGCCCATCTCGATGGTCACGACCGTGCAGTACGGATTGGTTTCGTCGACGGACAGCCCGGCGATGTGATCGTGACGTGGAGGCTCGACCCGGCCTCTGGTCGAGCCGCTGGTCGAGTAGTCGTTTGCTTCGATCTGGAAGTCGTCGCAGGGTGTGTCGAGCAGCGGTGATGGCTGTTCGGCTTGTAGGAAGGCAGCGTTGGCCCACACCAGCGCGCCGTTGTCTGGTCGTTCGAGTACTTCCCACCACACCCCGCCATCGTCGACCACGGTGCATCGCAATGTTGCCGCGAATCCACGGGTGACCCATGTGGCCACACCGGCCTGGGGAGCAGCCGCGCCGGGTGCGGTGTGCAGCACGAGACCGCCATCGGGATCGTTGGGCCCGACGTTGGTCACTTCGAGGAGCGTGTTGGTTGGTGGCCGTTCGGCGTCAGGGCAGTTGTCGGGCACCGGTGGCCAATCGAAGTTCGGTAGCAGACATCGCAGGCCGGGCTCACCGCTCGCGTCACCAAAGCAGCTCTTGCCGTCTGCAGACAACAGCACTGCTCGATCGATGGCAGGAATCTCTGCTGTGGTGGCTTCGAACGAGGCCAGTATGCGGGCGTCGGCACCGATACCCGCTGTGCCTGCCGGGCCGCAGAGTGTCACGATGAGCAGCCGGTTGAGCAGCGAGGTGCCCGCCAGGAGAAAGTCGAACGACTGGGCACAAGATGGATCGAGGATGGTTTCATCGAGAGGCCCGACCAGGCCCTGGGCGCGCTCGTCGGCGTTCGGCCCCGTGAGCCACAGCTCGATCGAAGCATCGACGAAATCGTTGGTGGCACCTCGCCCGGGTTCGATCAGAATCGATCGTTCCACCGGCGCCGTGGCGCCGAACTCATCGGTGGTCTGCGGATCGAGCGCAAACCTCACCACGATGGGAAATCCGTCGACGGGATCCGCAGGTGTCGTGGTCGATGTCGGAGTCGGCGTGTTGGGTGTCGACTCGGGTGTCGGCTCGACTGCGGGAGGCGACTCGGCAAGTGGCGATGATGCGCACGAGGCAAGTGTGAGCATCAGGGCAAGAAGCAGCAGACCGAGTGTGGGCACGCCGTGATTACGCATCGTGCCAGCTTGGCGCATGGCGACAGCCTTTGCACTGGGGAGCCGTCCCCAGCAGGGGCGTTGTCCGGTCAGCGAGTGTCGGCACGGCGAGATGTTGGTCAACCACGATGACCGGACTCACCGCCGCCAGGCTGAACAGTGGCGCACACGGGTACCCCCTACGCTTTGCGACGTGACCGTCCTGCGCCGTTCGTGCGCTGTTGTGCTCAGCGTTGCGCTGATGGCGGGGTGCACTTCAGGCGATGGCACGCCGGCTGCCGAGGCCACACGCCCCGTTGCCGATGCGACTGCGGCCGCGGTGCCCACCTCAGCACCGTTGCCGACCGCGGAGCCAGCTCCGACAACGGCGCCTTCGAGTGCGTCCGCGGTCGCCACGCCAGCTGCAGAGGCGGCCGGCCCAGCGGTCGAGCGGCGCGATGGCGTGGATGTATACCGAGGACTCGGCGCATGGGTCGATGTGTTCGATTGGGCACCTGCCTATGCGCCTGCAACCGGGCCGGCGGTCACCACCGATGACTTGGTGGAGATGGCCGCAGCGGGTGTGTCGACCATCTACTTCCAGACGTCACGTATCGACGATCGCGGCAGCGGGCGGATCCAGAATGCACCGCTGGTCGCCGAGTTCCTGGCACGCGCCCACGAACTCGACATGGCCGTGGTCGGATGGTTCCTGCCGAAATGGGAGGACGCCGACCTGGATCTCGATCGTCTCATGGCAATCGCCGACTTCGATGTCGATGGCCAGCGCTTCGATGGGGTCGCAGTGGACATCGAGGGCGTGCCGTCCATCGAGCAACGAACGGATTGGAACCTTCGCCTCGTTGCCTTGAGCACACAGCTGCGGGAGCGTCTGGGTGACGATCGAGCGCTGGGCGCCATCGTGTTGCCGCCGACGCTCATCGAAGTGGTCAACACCGAGTACTGGCCGAACTTCCCGTGGGCCGAACTTGCGCCGCTCTATGACGTGTGGCTCCCGATGAGCTACTGGTCGTTCCGCGATGATGATTCGCCGTTCGCCGATGGGTATCTCTATAACGCCGACTCGACGCGTCGGCTTCGCGACAACCTGGGCGACGCCAGCGCATTGGTGCATGCGATCGGTGGCATCGGCGCGGTGGCAATCGAGGGGGCGGTGGGAGAACCGAGAGCGAACATCTCCGAGTTGGATGAGTTCGTGCAGTCCGCCGTCGACACGTCGGCGATCGGCATCTCGATCTACGACTGGGCGAGCCAGGACTTCTTCGGCCGAGAAACGATGTCCGAACTCGCGCAGGCCGCTGACCTCGCTGGCTGAGCATCAGCTTGCCAACGCGGGGTCGAACCACGGCCCGATCGCCGGTAGGCGGTTCTCCACCGGACGCGCGGCGGTGAGACAGCTACTTCGTCTGAAAGCTGTTCTTCATTTTGGCGTCTGCTGCGAATAGGGCCTGGACGCCATCTCGGTCGAGTTCAGAGGTCGCTGCAGCTTCAGTTTCGCAACCATGTCTTGGGCAGCACTGATTGAGTTGACCCCGATCCTTGGACTCAACTGCACGAGGTTGAGCGAGCGGCTCTGAATGTGCGACCAACCGACGATGTTGACGTTGTCTTCGACCCTAGTCCTCCGTCGGGATCCCCATAGGCTTGAGTTCGTGGTCTGGTCGTTTGATCAAGTCTGACGCTTCAACCCAGTACAGGATGACCTTGCCCACTTGGAACAACACGGCTGATGGAGGATCGAGTTGTGGCGAGAGTTCGGCCATGCGAAGAACGACCGCATCGACAAGGTTTGAGGTGCGACCCGGCTGACCAGTAGCCAGCCATTTACGTGCAGCATTGACGGCTGTCGTCCCGACACGGTCCCAAAAGTCATGCATGGGGTTGTTGACGTCGTTCTCAAGGACGTGCTTCGGCCACCGGGCGACGATGAACTGGTAGTAGTGGTAGTCGGCCTCGCCAAGCGGTTGGACGAGAAGCTGCATTCGAACCGAAAATGTATCTGAGTGAGGGCCGTCGTCGAATGGGATCGAGTCGGCGAGAACTAGTGCGTAGTTGGTTAGTGCAGCGGGAATGGCGGCGATGCCTTTGGTTAAGGAATCAAGCCGGGCTTGAGCAGCGTCGTTCACGAGCCCCGTCAGTTGGTCGGGCATCGATGAGTGGCGCGTCGCCTTGAAGGCATTCGCTGCGTCTTCGAATGCGGTGGGGGTTGCTGTCGCTAGTTCCTCGCAACGTTCGAGTACGTGACTGCTGTCGAGGCTTAGGTCATCGGCAAGTCGCTTCCATTGCTTTCTGCCAATGCGTTTGATCTTGTACTCGCCCCCCATCTTCATGGCGAGCTTGATCTTGTGGCCTTCGGAATCGTCGTACGGCAGGAACGATGAGACGTCATACAGGCGGGCCAAACGGGTCTGGGCTTCGCGGTGTAACAGGCCATAGTTCTTCGCGTGTGCATCAGTGCCGGCAATGATCCAGTTGAAGATCAAGGCATCGACGAATCGTTGAATCTCTCGTCGTGAGACGGTCGGGCCGGTTGCTCGGCTTATTACTCTTGCAAGTCCGCTGACGGTAGGTCCGCCGTCCTTCTCGTATTTTTGGCTTGGGTGCAGGCCGAGCGCCTGGCATAGATCCTCTTGATGGATGCGAACCCACTTCCCGTCAGTGTCTTTCACGCGATCGAAGCGCTCCACGACGAGTACCTCTTCGCCGCCGAAGGACAAGATGTCTGTCTTGGCAGCCGCTAGGCCGAGGTGGCTTGCGGCCAGCAGACAGAGATGTTCGTTGATGTGTTGATCGTTGTAGCTTGGTACCGCAGGCTTGAAGATGTGGGTTGATGGTTCGTCTCCGCGTGGCACGCCCCATTGGCCGGACGGTGCATCCCAGCGCAGTGCCGTTTTAGATTGGGCGCCTGCAAGGCTGAACTGCCCGGTGGCCCCCTGGCCGAACCAGCTGGTGGCGTCACTTCGAAGGCCGGCGAGGCGCCTTTCTACGTCGCGTTCATCGATCAACTGAACACCGCTATCTCGATCGGACGGGTCCCCCTTCCCAGATCGATAGAACTGAACTGCGCCCGCGCAGTCCAATCCGATTCCTGTTGCGAGAAAGGAGGCCGGGGAGGAAAGTGAGGCGTCATAGTCGGTTGCCCATCGACGCAGAACGTCTTCGTTGTCTGGAAGTAGTCCCCATAGCCAAGCATGCGGGACCTCACCGACGTGAAGCGCATCGGTTTTTGGCATGGAAACTGAGAGCGTTGTCGCCGAGAGGTTTTGGCGGTAGCCGGCAGAGTAGTTGATCTCGGGTTGTCCATCTCTGCGGGTCAGCGTGCCGATCGGCTTCCCTTCGAGCGCAATTGTGAGTGCGAAGTCAGTCACGTGGGTTGTCCAGTCCCAGTAGGTCGTCCAGATCGATTGAAGGTTTGGCCCTTTGTTGGAGCGTCAAACTGATATCGAGAGCGTCGAGCAGTATCAGAACCTTGGTGAGGCGCAAGCTGCTTCGACCGGACTCCAGGTCAGATATCCATTTCCGACTCACTCCTGCTCTCGTAGCTAGATCCGCCTGAGTCATGTTTTTGGCTAGGCGCAGGTTTCGAACAGTGGTGGCGAGTTCTTGTGTGGTGCGGACTTGGTATTGCATTGTTGGTGATTCCTGTGTGGGCAACCGCTATCACTGGTCGGTGACACGATCAGATGACACTGTTCGGTGACATCAGTTTAGGTGTCACTGTTCGGTGACACCACTCTAGATGTAACTGTTCGGTGACATCAGTTTTGAAGTCAGTGGTGCAATACGGCGCCATGGTCGCTCCGTGAACCTGTGCAATGTTGCACCGTGTTGGCGCTGCACCATCGCAGTAAAAAGTAAAGAAGAACGGTGCAGCCGCACCGATTCTTCTTAGTGGAGCTGGTGGGAATCGAACCCACGACCCCCTGCTTGCAAATCTGCCGACTCAGCTGAAATAGGCGAATCTGATGTCATCGCGTGTCGTTCAGTGTGGCTAGAGGACTGGAGTGTCGCGACGAACCTGTGCAATATTGCACCGTCTCAGGCTTTGGCTACCGCCTGTCGAAGAAGATACGCATGACGTCCGTTGCTTGGAATACGCGTTTGTAATTTCCGCCGGTGATCTCCGAGATGATCCCCTCATCCACGAGCTTGTTCACCGCCGTGTTCGCTGATGTCACAGTCACCTCGAACCGCTCGGCAACCTGCTTCACATTCACCGTTGGGTACTCAATGAGAGAAGCAGCGAGGTCAACCACAACCCCTCGCATCCTGTGAGAACGCAAGCTGTTCGTGGTTGTGTCCCTCCAAGCGAGCAGCTCGCGGACGCGCTGTGCTGCCTCGATGGCCTGGCTCGCTAGGGCCTCGCAGAAAAAACTGATCCATTCATCCCACGCTCCGGTGATGCTGACTTGTCGCAGCAGGTACCTGTATTTGTCGGAACGAACCTCGAAGAAGGGTGACAGGTTGATCAGAGGCTGAGCGAGGATCCCAGTCTCGATGAGTTGCAGAATCGCGATGAGCCGACCGATCCGGCCGTTGCCATCGGTAAACGGATGAATTGCTTCGAATTGGTAGTGAGCCATTGCGATGCGCACGACCTGGTGCATGTCGGACTCGGCATGGATCCATGTTTCCCAGGCATCCAGTCCCAATTCAAGGATCGGGCCGGGAGGAGGGGGAACGTATGTGGCTTCGCGAACCGAGCATCCCTTGTACGGGCCGATGATCACCTGTGTCTTGCGCACCTCGCCGCGTTGCCAGTCATCAGTGACCGTTCCTTTGATCAGAATGTCCTGAAGCTCTCGAGCAAGTCGTGTGCCGATGGGAAGCTCGGTGAGTCGCCGAACTCCATGCTCGGTGGCTTTGATGAAGTTCAGGATCTCGACAATCGCTGGGCTGCGCGGGAGATCCTCATCGACCTCGCTTGTCAAAACTTCAGCTGCGGGGGCGAAGGTGCCCTCCAGGGCAGAGGTGCTCATCGCTTCACGTCGGATCGTTGGTCGCGACAAGAGGACAGGATCGACACCGAGTTCCGAAGCTACTGCGTCGAGACGGCCCAGTTGTTCAACAGCGTTAACCACGTTCATCCAAGTGCTTGCAGATAGTTCAAGATTCTTGGGCAGTGGGTGCGGCGCAAAAGCAATGTGGGAGACTTGGACACCTTCCTCCTCGGCCTTGATCGGAACTAACTCTCCTGTCGATTCATCCGTGAAGAGGTTTGCGTCCATGAATTGTAGCGTAACGCGAGTATCTACAATTTGAATGTTTGAATTGGAAGGGAATTTGACAAAGGGCTAGACGAAATGTTGCAACTGTGAGATTGCCTCAAATTCCACCTTTGAAATTTAGGCGTCAATACAGAACTTTGCACTGAGGAGTTCATTCATCGGTGCCCAGTTCGGCCTAGGGTGCGATCGGTTGGTGCTCGTGATCAACGACGAGCTGGGCAAGCGCAGCTTCGGCCTTCTTGCGGCCTGCACGGGTGTCTTGAGCATGCCCTGGTTTGGTGGACACCTATCTTGAGAGCGTGAAGCTCGATTGGAGTGTCAATGTCAATATCGAATAGTCGGCCTCGCCGGAAGTTGACTGATGAGTTCAAAGCCGAGGCGGTGCGTCTTGTTCAGGAGGCTGATGGCAAGGTTTCCAAGATCGCGAGGGAGCTCGGGATCCATGATTCGTCGTTGGGGAACTGGGTTCGTAATGCCGCAGCGGAGGCCAATGGTGCGCCGTCGGCGGTTGAGCGGGCTGAGATCCGGGAGTTGAAGCGTGAGCTTGAACGGGTGAAACGCGAGCGTGACATTTTGGGGAAAGCAACGGCTACTTCTCTGCACGAGACCCGAGCAACGGGTGATGGCGATCTGTTCGTTCATCGCAGAGGAGCAGGCCACCAACGAAAACGGCTGGTCGACCGCGGAGATGTGTCGGGTGCTGAAAGTGTCACGGTCAGGGTTCTATGGCTGGCAGTCGCGGCCGGTGTGTGAACGCGAGGTGACCAATCGGATGCTCGAAGTCGAGATCGAAGCGATCTGGGAGTGCTCGGACCGAACCTATGGTGCGCCGCGGGTGCACCGGTGGCTGACCAAGCAAGGCTTCAGCGTGTCACGTAAGCGGGTGGCCCGGTTGATGGCCCGTAACGGCTGGGTTGGTGAGATGGGCCGGGTCGGGGTTAAGACCACCGTGGTCGACCCTGGCGCGGTCGCGGCGTCGGATCTGGTCAAACGTAATTTCGATCCTGACGCACCCGATCAGGTGTGGTGTGGCGATATCACGTATCTGCGAACCGGTCAGGGCTGGCTTTTTCTGGCGACGGTGATCGACCTGTACTCAAGGCGCGTGATCGGCTGGGCTGTAGCTGAACACGTGCGTGCTGAGCTGGTGGTGAACGCGTTGAAGATGGCAGTGGCGACCCGTGGCTGTCACGTCAACGGCGTGATCTTTCATTCCGACCGAGGCAGCCAA
>ENA-ORXT01000125-ORXT01000125.1-marine-metagenome-genome-assembly--contig:-NODE-125-length-126599-cov-5.086309_pt1 | contig 126599 bp, 124 predicted proteins | sample MGYA00237868_ERZ511482 | MGnify/ENA metagenome assembly ERZ511482 | reverse complement strand
CAATCACGCCTGCCCAAAAAACCGTGATCGAAATATCCGCGACCTGTGGCAGACCATAATACACCCAAAGAATCATCACGAGGATAGGAACCGCTCGCACGATCTCAACGTAAAAACGATTAATCCCTCGCAGTATTGGGTTTTTAGACAGACCAGGCAAGGCGATAAGCAGGCCAACAATCACTGAAATAATAATCGCAGTCACAGACAGTAAAATCGTGTAGTACAAACCTGAAAATAAGAAGCTTAAATTGGTCATGCCAGATTTGGTGGTCGGGTCAACCACATACCAGCCCCAATCAGCGGAGCAGCCGCTCAACAGCAGAGCGATGGCCGCAAATAATAAGGCAGGCTTTAGCGGTATATGAACATTCTTGAGCATCATCTTATCCCTAGTGCTGCAAAATTTGTTGCAGGAAGTCCTGACAACGCTGACTATCTGGCTGGGTGAAAAACTTCTCAGGTGTCGACAACTCAACGATTTGCCCATGATCCATAAACACCATTTTATCCGCCACGCGCCGAGCAAATCCCATCTCATGGGTTACACATATCATGGTCATACCGCTTTGAGCCAGCTCAGTCATCACCTCAAGCACCTCATTGATCATCTCAGGGTCAAGCGCGGAGGTCGGTTCATCAAACAGCATAATGGCAGGCTCCATACATAAAGAGCGTGCAATAGCGACCCGTTGCTGTTGACCGCCTGACAGTTGGCGTGGGTATTTCTTCGCCTGCTCTGGAATACGCACCCGTTCTAAATATTTCATAGCCATTTCATCTGCTTGTAGCTTAGACAATCCCTTACTGCGCATAGGGCCAAGCGTTAAATTATCAAGCACGGTTAAGTGGGGAAACAGGTTGAATTGTTGGAACACCATACCGACTCTAGCGCGAATGGCATTTAAGCTGGCTTTGCTGTCAGTTAACTCAATGTCATCAACCACAATAGTGCCTTGCTCATGCTTTTCAAGCTGATTGATACAGCGAATGAGGGTTGATTTACCGGAGCCTGACGGTCCACAAACAACGACTCGCTCACCTAAGTTGACGTCTAAATCAACGTCCTTTAATGCTTGAAATGTACCAAAGAATTTTGACACATTGTGCATGCGAATTGCGGGGGATTTTGGATCAACCGACATAGAAATTCCTCAAGGTTTCACTTAGGACGAACGGTTCATCCGTTTTGCAATCTAGCAGGTTTCATGCAATGATTCCAGACGCTAATTCACCGTTATGCGGTACACCCAAATCGAGGAGAATTCGAATGTTAGGACGTTTTAAACTGCTGTCAGTCATGGCTTTTTTAGCTTTTGTGATGATTGGCCAAGCACAGGCAGCATCTGCATTAAAAGAAATTTTGAGCGACGGCAAATTGAAAGTTGGCACAACGGGCGACTGGAACCCGATGTCGATGAAAGACATTGCAACTAACAGCTATACAGGCTACGACATTGATGTCATGACTGAGTTGGCTAAGGATTTGGGCGTTGATGTTGAATTTGTGCCGACTGACTGGAAAACGTTAGTCAGTGGCGTCACTGCAGGTAAATACCACATCACAGGCTCCGCCTCTGTCTCGCCTGCACGTGCAAAAGCGGCGGGCTATTCAAATAGTTATTTCTCGTTAGCCACGGTGCCTTTAGTGTTAAAAAAGAACGCGGACAAATTTAAAGACTGGGCGGATTTGAACAAAGCAGACGTTACCGTTGCGGCAACACTGGGAACCACTCAGGAAAAGCAGGTAAAGCAGTATTTCCCTGATGCTAAGCACCAAATTGTTGAATCTCCAGCACGTGATTTTCAAGAAGTACTTGCTGGTCGTGCGGATGCTCATATCACCTCAAATGTCGAAGCTTACAAACTTGTCGAGAAGTATGCTCAGTTGGTGGTCGTGCCAGTTTCAGCACCTAAGTCACCCACACCCATTGCGATGCTAATGCCTCAGGCCGACCAGATCTGGATCAATTACGTCAATACTTGGATTTCGCTTAAAGCAGAGCAAGGCTTCTTTGCCGATCTTGGTAAAAAGTGGAAATTGCAAAACTAAGTTTAGCGGTAATTTGAATACCTATAACCACCTCCACCGCGGGGTGGTTTTTTGTGTCTGACTTATTAACATGGAGCCGTGCAATATGGATCAATTAACCCTTTATGCTATCCCCGTTAGTCTCTATTGCGCAAAACTGCGAATTGTACTGCGCCATAAACAGCTTAAGTGGAAAGAAGTTGCGCCGCCGGGAGGGTATGGGTCAGTAGAATACGCGCGTATTGTGCCATCAGGAAGCCTGCCAGCGCTATTAACAGATGATGTACTACTGGCAGATTCCGAAGCGATTGCTGAATACCTCAATGAGAAATACCCGCCATACCCCTTACTTGCAAAAGATATTGAGCTTAGGGCTAAAACACGTGAACTTTCACGGTTTCACGACACTCGATTAGAACCTGAGCTACGCGTTCTGTTTGCACAGATAGCCCCTGCAACACGAGACGCTGCGGTGATAATAAAACAGACCGCAATGCTCAACCTTCGCTTACAAGCGTTATCTCAATTGTTAGCAGGGTCTGTTGAGCCGCGATCCAAACGGGGTGGTGGGGCAGGGAGCTTTCAAGCTCAGCTCACCTTGGGCGACTGTGGTTTTGCGATTAGTTTTCTTTGGATTAGGATGCTTAGTCAAGCGATGGGGTTTGATATAACATGGCCCGATAGGGTTTTGGAATATGCAAATCACATCCAAACATTCGCTGCAGTAAGTGAAGAGCTAACTGACTATGAGCCAAAGCTGAAGCACTGGCTAGCAAGCGCGATTAACTCATGAGACTAGATGAGTCGACGTGGCTGGAGGTTGATAATTATTTAAACAACCAGCCTGCGTGCATTATTATCCCCACAGGGTCCACTGAGCAGCATGGCAGGAACCATTTCGATCTCAGTTGAACTGTTTGAGGGGCTGGTTGATGAAATTATTCAACAGCTGCTGAATCAAGGGTTTGAGGCGCTTTATTTTTTAAACGGTCATGGTGCAAACCTTGAGCCTCTAAAGCGATGCATTGCCAGATACCCTGCTGCAAAAATTAGTCTAAAAAGCTGGTGGGATTTTGATGAAGTGAATGCTTTGCGCCAGCAATACTACGGTCAATGGGAAGGTATGCATGCAACGCCTTCTGAGATTGCAATTACGCAGGCGACGCATCGCATTGTAACCTCACAGGAGGCTTGTGAGCCGCCAAAGCCGTTGACCGCTCAGTATATTCAGGAGCACGCCGGGGATAAGCATGGCCCACCGGCTGAGCATCGGGCACTGTTTCCCGACGGTAGAGTGGGGTCTCATTCGGCGTTAGCAAAACCTGAGCACGGGGTAGCCATTTTAGAGGCAGCTAGTCGGGCAGTCGTTAAAGATTGTTTGGCACTTAACTTGCGAGTGAGGGATTAAATGGTGGAATTTGAATTCAAGAGACTATCAATCCAAAGCATTTCTTGTGTATAAAAATAAAATAATGAGCGATCTTGTCAACTGATTGCCTTGTGGGACGTTAACCTAACAATCAGTAAATGAGTCTGATTATTCCCCTAAGTTGATTTAAGTCCTAGTTAGATCAACCTTTGTCCGGTGACCACGCCCCTACAAATATGCGTGGCCACCGGAATTTTACCTATTTAGTGCGAGTTATTTACCCAACGCACGGCCCACTCTTCGTGGATCAGCACCGCCTTGCATACCCTCAGTTCCGATCGTAATCCCGTGCAGACCTGAGTTAAGATCGCGAACATTGACCTTATGACCTAAGGCTTCAAGCTCGCCTTTTAAACCTGCAATGTCGGTATCTTTTTCAAGATCAGTTGACCCGTTGCGGTTCACAAAGTGCGGCATACTGATAGCTTCTTGAATGTTCATATCCCACTCCATAACTCCCAGCATGGTTTTAGCAACGTAATTGATAATACGACTGCCGCCCGGTGAGCCAATCACCATGGTCAAATTGTCATCTTTATCAAACACCATAAATGGCGACATCGAGCTACGCGGGCGTTTGCCCGGTTGAACTCGGTTCGCAATTAACTCGCCATCTTTTGCTTCACTAAATGAAAAGTCGGTGAGCTGATTGTTCAGTAAGAAGCCTCTAACCATCACGGTGGAGCCAAAAGCCATCTCAATACTAGAGGTCATTGAGAATCCGTTACCCTCTTTGTCGACAATACTAAAGTGGGTGGTGCTAGGCTGTTCTGGGGAAGTTGACTCAATCCAGTTTTTATCGGCATTAGGTGGCGTACCAGCGGTCGCTTTACCCATATCTTTATCGCCAATTAAAGCTGCCCGCTCTTTTAAATAGTCACCGTTAACCAAACCTTCAACGGGAACATTAACAAAATCAGCATCGGCCATGTATTTTGCGCGATCTGCGTAAGCCAATTTACCTGCTTGAGCAAATAGATGCACCGCTTGTGCTGACATTGGGTTAAGCTTTTGCAGGTCTTTGTCTTCGAGTAATTTAAGAATTTGGATAACCGTCATACCACCGGAGGTTGGTGGGCCCATCCCGCAGACTTTATACTGCTTATAAGGCGCGCAGACCGGTGGACGCTCTATCGCCTGATAGTTCACCATGTCCTCTACTGTCAGTAATCCTGGATTATCTGCTGCGGTCATGCGCACCGCCCCAACGATATCTAACGCAATTTGCCCTTTATAAAACCCTTTAGCGCCAAGTAGTGCGATACGTCGAAGCGTCATAGCAAACTCAGGGTTTTTCTTCATAACACCGGCTTGTAATGGCTTGCCGTTGGGGAAGAAATAGTTCCAGGTATCTTCATAGCGACCTAACGCAGGATTGGTTCGTCTAGCGATCGAGGCGGCGAGCTTAGGGGATACTTCAAAGCCCTCTTCACTTAGCTTAATGGCATCTTCAAATAGCTCAGCCCAAGGCAGTTTACCGTATTTTTGGTGGACCTTCTCCATCATAGCAACCACGCCAGGCACACCGACCGCCCGTCCGCCGGCGAGTGCTTCCCACCAGCTCATGTTCTTGCCGTTTTCTTGGAACAGTTTACCGTCGGCAAGCATGGGTGCTTTCTCGCGCCCGTCATAACTGGAGAGTGCTTTTTCTTTATTGTCCCAATACAAAGCAAATGCACCGCCGCCTATGCCGCTTGATTCAGGTTCGACTAAGTTAAGTACCATTTGAACCGCAATGGCGGCATCAATAGCGCTGCCACCTTTAGCAATGATGCGCATCCCCGCTTCACTGGCATATGGATTGGCCGACGAGACCATGTACTCGCTAGCGTTAACTAGGTTTTGTTCTATTCGTCCGTTGCCAAACTCTGGGTAACGAGATTCTTTGGCAATAACCGCACTGCTAAGTAGGGCGACGCTAATGGCCGCGGTGAGCATTGTAGTGGCTCGTTTCATATTGATCTCCTGCTGATTGTCGAAGTAGACGGACTACGAAAAGTGTTCGTGCGCTATTTCGAGAGTATAAATGATATAAATCTATATCATTGTGATTAGTAATAATGCGAATTGTTAACTGCTTCAATAATGACATCGTTTTCATAATGTTATTCATTGAAAGTTACATCAGAACTTACTAATATTCTAAAACTATATATAGGTTTTAGGTAATTACATGACTTTTTTGCGACCCACTCTAAAAGATGTTGCTAAGTTAAGTGGTGTGAGCGAAATTTCAGTCTCCAGAGTGATGCGCGATGCCCCTAACATTTCTTTCAGGTTGAGAGAAAAAGTTGAGGCAGCTGCACTGGAATTACACTATACCCCTAATAAGGTTGCCGGCGCACTAGCTTCTAATACAACTGATCTTATTGGCATCATGGTGCCGACGCTTAAAAACGCCGAGTATACCAAAATACTCGCTAGCATAGAATCGGTTCTAGGTCGGTCTAAATATCGTCTGATGTTGGGGGTTAGTGATTTTTCGATTAAGCGTGAAACCAAGATTATTCGTGATTTCCTTGCGTGGAGTCCGTCTGGAGTCATTATGCTTGGAGCCCAACGGTCAGATGCGGTTGATCAACTGCTAGAAAGGTCTAAATCGCTGCGCGTTGAAATACTGAGCGAAGAAGAAAGCACCACGGCGTGTGCGTTTGGTATTTCTTATGAGCAAGCAGCAACAGATTTAGCCTCTTATTGGATTGAAAAACGCTGTCGCAACGTCGTTTATGTTGCAGCAAACGAAGGGAGGCTCTTGACTAGTAACTTCAAAGATACCCTGAAAAAGCAACTTGAAAATGCTGGCAATGTATCATTGCAGCTAGTCCAACTTAACGAGCCCGCATCAATCGCTCAAGGCATGAAAACGTGCGCTGAAATCTTACAGCAGACAAGCAACGTGGATGCAATATTTTTTGAGCATGCTGATTTAGCGGTGGGCGCCTCGTTCTATTGTTCCACGCAGCAAAACCATAAGGTTGCTTTAGCAAGCTTTGACAATTCGTTTCATCTTGAGGGTAGTGAGGCTGCGATAGATCTTGTACAAATTCCTTTTGAAAGCATCGGTGCGAGTGCGGCGAATTTCTTTACAAATATCAACAACACTGAGCGGCGCGCTAGTCATAAAAAGATTATGTTGCCCGCCTCGTTTGTAAAAAGCCGCTATACGCCCTAATACACTGTCGGTAATCTTTAAGCTTGCCTTTTCATTTACCGGTACTCGGTGCGTACACTCAAGAGGCAAATTCCAAGCCATTTTAGAACTAATGATAAATGACCTGAACCTTATGTGAACAGGCATCTACTCAAGCAAACATATCTAGCATTCTCAGTTACAAATCTAACGATCGGCCATACATTGAATCATTAGGTGGTAGCGTAACCAAAAAACTATGCAGCCCTGCTGGGATTAATCGCTGTGAATAAGGAGCATTTTAAGAATGTCGGATCAGGAAGATTTTGACCAAGCGTTAACACCCTCTCAAGAACATAGCATTGCTTTTGTCGTTATTCTTATTTTTGGTGCAATGTACCTGTTTTTTATGAAAGGCTGTCAGCCGATTGCATCATCTATTAATGAAGCCTTTTTGACGCCGCCTGCTGTGCAGATGACTAATGAAAAGAGCCGTGATAGACCATTGAGTAATCAAAAAATGGCAGGGGATGACCGCACACAGAGTAATTTAGATGATGTGCGTGAAAATAAAGCGGCGGCTTTACTTGCTCAGCAAACGGTAGAAGAGGTTGCTGAAAACCCATCGAGTGCGCAGGCCATCGCAGCGAGTCAAATACTACCTGATGATAATGAGTTTGTTCAACGTGATCAGGCAAGCGATGTATCTAAGATAAAAGCGGAAGCGGCGAGTTTAGCGGCGGCAGCTGAGGCGCAAAAGCGTGCCGACAAGGAGCGTTTTGAGGCTAAACAGGCCGCGTTACAAGCAGGCAAAGCCGCGCTGTTAATCCCTGCAAAGCCTTTGGAGACCGTTTCCACTTCGCCTCAAACAACCACCTCGAATGCGGCTCAAACTAGTCCTTCTAATACTACACCTGCCTCCCAAAACGCTACCAATACGACCGCCACTGCTACAACAAATCAAGATAGGCCTTTTGATTTGAATGCGCAGTTAGCGCGGGTTGATTTCACCTTACCTGACGGTCGTAGCATACAAATTCCAAAACAAGGCTTTGAGAGTCGCTTTAAGCAGTCCATTTTAAAGGGTGCAGACGGTCAGCCGATTGTGTTTGACCGTGTTTACTTTTATCCGGGTTCTGACCTGTTAAATCCAGAGTCTTCAAATCAGATTTTAGGTGTTGCTGGCATTATGAACACCTATAAAGACATCAGTATTAAGCTGCGCGGTCACACCGACAGCACTGGGCAGGCGAGCAATAATCTCACGCTCTCATTTAAACGAAGTTTGAATCTTAAAAAGCAACTGGTTGGGTTAGGTGTCGATACTAACCGGATTCAGGTGGAAGGTTTGGGTTCGTCTGAACCCATTTCAGACAACGGTTCAGAAAAAGGTCGTAATAAAAACCGTCGTATCGACCTGACGATCATTAGATAAATTTTTGCAAAGGAAGAAAATATTATGGAAAGCATTACGGGCATGTTGGGCGCAATAACAACCGGCAAATTAGGTCACGCCTTGCTGGGTTTGGTTATTTTAATTGCGGGTTTATTTATCGTTAAGATTTTGGCGGGTATTATTAAAAAATTACTTGGCAAGGTTGGCTTTTTACAACGGCACAGTTTGGTGTCGCCGGTTTCCTCGCTAATAAAAGCGGGCCTGACTATTTTCGTACTCATGGTGGTATTACAGCATTTTGGTTTAACGGGGGTGCTGGACCCATTAAAAGAAATGGTTGAGAAGTTCTTCACGGCGATTCCAAATATTATCGGTGCTGGCGTGATTGCCTATGCAGGTTGGATTATTGCTAAAATTGTCTCTGAGCTGGTGGGTGTTGGTTTGCAGAAAGTGGATGCTAACCTGCTAGCAAAAACGGGTAATGACAATCTTAAAGTGTCTAAGCTGGGTTCAGCTTTTGTATTTGCAGCCATCTTATTGCCAATTTCAGTCGCTGCATTGGGTGTATTAAATATCCCTGCGATCAGTGATCCTGCCTCTGACATGATTAATAAACTAATGGCGGCGATTCCAAATATTATTGGCGCAGCAATCATTCTTGGGGTGACCTATTTCATCGCAAAATTTGTTATCTCGATTTTGTCAGGTATCTTGGAGGGCTTAGATGTCGACTCTATGCCCGAAAAGATGGGCGCCCAAGGCTTGTTCAGCCCAACATTTACACCCACTAAACTCATTAGCGGAACGATTATGTTTTTCGCGATGTTAACAGCAGCTACGGCGGCGGTTAACACATTGGGTATTGAGGTGATTTCAGTGATTTTCGCTAAAATATTAGAATTTGGTGGTGGCATTTTGATAGGGGGCGTGATTTTGCTAATTGGTAATTTCCTAAGCTCACTGGCCTATGAGAAGCTATCTGCCTCTGGCAGCACGGGTTTGGCGAACATTGCACGCCTTGCTATTTTGGGCTTAGTGTTGGCTATGGGGCTTAAAGCCATGGGACTTGCCGATAACATTGTGAATATGGCGTTTGGCTTTACAATTGGCGCGGTTGCTATAGCCGCAGCGTTGGCATTTGGCTTTGGTGGGCGTGATGCGGCTAAGACGGTTACGGACCGTTGGGCAAATCGCTTGAAGTGATTTAATCGGTAGGTGGATTGTGATTTAAAGTATTAGATTGCACTGCTACTTAACTGTTGAGTTTTGATATTTCTAAAGCCCAGCATTTGCTGGGTTTTTTTGTACCTTTTACCAAAGCGATACAAAAATTATAAATTTGACTGAAAATGTGTATCATATTAGTATTTGAGATGCAGCAGCCTTTTGGGCATGTTATCGATTGTTATGTCCTCAATAGCTCAAGAAAGCCTGAAACAATACCGATTTTTGATAGTTAAAAGCGAGTGCGTCCAGTGAAAAAATTACAAAGTTATGCGCAGGGTGAGTGGTATCAATCTGCTGCATCGGGCGTGCTTTTAAGAGACGCCGTAAATGGCAAAAGCGTTGCTGAGATTAGCAGTGACGGGCTTGATTTTGCAGACATGCATCGCTACGCAAGAAATGTTGGTGGACCAGCATTAAGAAAATATACGTTTCACCAGCGTGCACTCATGTTAAAAGCGCTGGCTAAATACCTAATGGAGCGTAAAGAACTCTTTTACGATTTGTCAAAGGCCACAGGGGCGACACGAACCGATTCTTGGATAGATATTGAAGGGGGCATTAGCACCTTATTTATCTATTCAGGCAAAGGCCGGCGCGAAATGCCCAATAGCAATGTGTATCTAGATGGGCCGCAGGAGCAAATATCTCGTGAAGGAACATTTACCGCTCAGCACATCTACACACCTATCCAAGGCGTTGCGGTTCAAATTAATGCGTTTAACTTTCCTTGTTGGGGGATGTTAGAAAAACTTGCACCGATGTTGCTAGCGGGTGTGCCCACCATTGTGAAGCCTGCTAGCCAAACCGCTTTTTTAACTGAGTTGATGGTTCAGCATATTATTGAGTCCGGTCTATTACCGGAAGGCGCATTGCAATTGGTCTGCGGCAGGACGGGTGATTTATTAGAGCATTTGGACTGTCAAGATGCTGTCAGTTTTACTGGTTCAGCGACCACAGGCTTGATGCTAAAACAACAGCCGGCCATTGTGCAAAACGCGGTTCGTTTTTACATGGAAGCTGATTCCTTAAACTGCTCTATTTTAGGGAGCGATGTACAGCCTGGCAGCGTTGAATTTGATCTTTATATTAAAGAAGTTGTGCGCGAAATGACGGTTAAAGCAGGGCAAAAGTGCACGGCGATTAGGCGAGCGATTGTTCCTACTGATCGCATGGACGCGGTCGCGGAGGCACTGAAAACGCGGCTGGCAAAAATAACTGTTGGTGATCCCGATATTGATGGGGTACGTATGGGCGCACTGGCGGGGTTAGATCAACGGCGCGATGTAGAGAAACGTTTGGCCTTATTGGCAGCGCAAAGTGACATTGTGTTTGGCGATTATGGCTCGCATAGTACGCTTGATGTTCAAGGTGCTAACGCACAAGCCGGAGCATTTATGTCGCCCGTGCTATTAGCGTATCGTGGCGCAGCAAACGACCCTGACGCGGCCGTTCACAATATTGAAGCTTTTGGGCCGGTCAGCACGTTAATTCCGTATAACGATGATGAGGAGGCGATTGCATTGGCCGCCATGGGTAAAGGCAGTTTGGTGGGGTCTGTTGTTACTGCAAGCGCAGAGGTTGCACGCAAGGTAGTATTAGGCTGCGCGGCATATCATGGCCGGATGGTCGTGATTGAAGAGCGTTGTGCAAAAGAGTCAACCGGCCACGGCTCGCCATTAGCGCACTTGGTGCACGGTGGACCAGGGCGTGCCGGCGGTTGTGAAGAGATGGGGGGCATACGGGGGGTAAAGCATTATATGCAGCGCACTGCGGTTCAGGCATCACCTGATATGCTATCTGCCATTACCGATACTTGGATGGTTGGGTCAACGAGGCTTGATGACGGTATTCACCCATTTAAGAAAACGTTCGACATACTCAGTGTGGGCGATGCGTTAGTCACGGCTAAGCGCGTTATTACTTTAGAAGATATCGAAGCCTTTGCGGCGTTATCGGGAGATACGTTTTACGCTCACATGGACAAAGCTGCGGCGCAGCGCAATCCATTTTTTGAAGATCGCGTCGCGCATGGCTATTTTCTCGTGTCAATGGCGGCAGGTTTATTTGTGTGGCCGGACGAGGGCCCAGTGCTGGCCAACTATGGGTTAGATAATCTACGGTTCTCGTCGCCGGTGTATGTGGGGGATGAATTACAGGTTCAGTTTACCTGTAAGCAAAAAGTGAATCGCGATACGGAAAATTACGGTGAGGTTCGTTGGGATACGACCATCATTAATCAGAATGGTGAGGTTGTGGCCAACTACGATGTGCTAACGTTGGTGGCTAAAGCAGATGGTTGAGCTAATGGTGCTGCCAGTGATAATAAACAGAGTTAAAAGGAGTTCAAAATGAGTGCTGATGTGCAGTTGATGGATAACTTCATGAGAAAGATTGAGGCAGAAGAAAAAATAGAGCCTAAAGATTGGATGCCTGAGGCTTATCGTAAAAATTTGATTCGTCAGATTTCACAGCACGGGCATTCTGAAATTATTGGTATGCAGCCTGAGGGTAACTGGCTGACACGCGCGCCATCGCTGCGCCGAAAAGCGGTACTGTTATCAAAGGTGCAGGATGAGGCTGGACATGGTTTATACCTTTACAGCGCCACCGAAACGTTAGGCGTTTCTCGTGCAGAACTGATTAGCGCGCTGCAAGACGGTAGCGCAAAGTATGCCTCAATCTTTAATTATCCGACTCAAACATGGGCGGATGTCGGTGCCATTGGCTGGTTGGTAGATGGTGCGGCGATTGTTAATCAGATTTCACTGCAGCGTACCTCTTACGGCCCATATGCACGCGCCATGGTGCGTATCTGTAAAGAAGAAAGTTTTCACATGCGCCAAGGTTATGAAACGATGATTGCTTTGGCGCAGGGAAGTCCTGCCCAAAAAGCATTGGCTCAAGATGCCTTAAATCGGTTTTACTGGCCCTCGTTAATGATGTTTGGCCCTCATGACGCCGAGTCGGCACATTCAGCACGCTCGATGCAGTGGAAAATCAAGCGTGAAACTAACGATGATTTGCGTCAAAAATTTGTCGATCAGACCGTAGCGCAGATTGAGTTTTTAGGCCTCAAGCACCCCGATGCTGCGATTAAATGGAATGAGTCACGCGGTCACTATGACAGCGGTGAGCTTAACTGGGATGAGTTTTACAGTGTGATTAATGGCAATGGCCACTGCAACCGTCAACGCATCGAGCATCATGTTGCCGCGCATGAAGAAGGCGCTTGGGTGAGAGAGGCTATGCAGGCTTATCGTGAAAAGCAACGCAACAAAGCGCAGCAACAGGCGGCTTAGGAGTTTTTTTATGATAAATGATTCAATGGTGCTATTTGAGGTGTTTATTCGCTCGCGGCGTGGCTTAGACCACAAACATGTCGGTAGCGTGCACGCCGAAGACTCCGAGCAAGCGTTAGAATATGCAAGAGATTGTTACACCCGTCGCAGCGAAGGGGTGAGTATTTGGGTGATGCGATCAGAAGATATTACGGCGTCACAAGAAGATGACAGTGAGAGTTTTTATGATCCATCTGATGACAAACCTTACCGCCATGCCACCTACTATAAGCTGCCGGATGCGGTTAACAACATGTGATGTTGGGTAAATCTTATGAATGAAACAGCTAAGCAGACGACGTTAGACTATACCTTACGACTAGCCGACGACTCGCTTGTATTGGGGCATCGACTGACTGAGTGGACGAGCAACGGCCCTTTTTTAGAAGAGGATATTGCCCTAAGCAATGTGGCGCTGGACTATATTGGTCGCGCGCGTATGTATTACGCTTATGCCGCTGAGCTGTCCGCTGACGGTAAAACGGAAGATGACTTTGCCTACCTTCGAGATGAAAGAGCGTTTCGTAATTTATTGATCAATGAATTACCGAGGGGTGACTTTGCGTATTCGATGGTGCGTCAGTTGTTTATCGATGTGTTTAATTCGATGTATCTACCAAAACTGATGCAATCTAACGATAAAACGCTAGCCGCCATTGCGGCGAAAGGCATTAAAGAGACGCAATACCATTTGCGCCGTAGCCGAGATTGGACACTGAGGCTAGGTGATGGCACCGATGAAAGCCATCGCCGCATGCAAAAGGCCATTGATTCATTATGGGGTTATACCCACGAACTGTTTGAGCTTGATGAGTTGGAGCAGCAGCTAGTAGTGCAAGGCATTGCGGTCGATAGCACTAAACTAAAGGCGGGTTGGTTAACTCATGTTGAAGGGATACTAGCTGAGGCGACGCTTAAGCGACCTGAAGATGACTGGGCTGTCAGAGGCGGGCGTAGCGGTTATCACACTGAAAATTTAGGTCATTTATTGACGCAAATGCAGTTTATTCACCGGTCACACCCAGGGTGTAAGTGGTGAGGGCGAGCGGTATTGTCCAAGATAACGCGGTGTGGCTTAAGCGGCTAACACATAGAAAACAGTCGCAGCACCCAGAGATATGGGCGATTTTAGATGAGGTTAAAGATCCTGAAATTCCGGTGGTGAGTATTTGGGATTTAGGCATTTTATGTGATGTCTCGCTTGAGTCTGGGCAATACATTATTAGCATTACGCCGACCTACTCTGGATGTCCTGCCATGGATACCATTAGCGCTGATGTAACCGCTGCACTAAACGCGGCAAACATCGATAAGGTGGTGGTTAATATGCAGCTAGCGCCAGCGTGGACGACGGACAGTTTGTCGCCTTTGGGCTCGCGGCAACTGCTAGAGTATGGCATTGCCTCGCCACAGAACAAGGTAGGGGGCTGCGCACTGACCCCTGAAGTTGGCATTCGTTGTCCGCGCTGTGGGTCAGAGCAAACGGAGCGCATTAGTGAGTTTGGCTCGACGGCGTGTAAAGCGTTGTTTAAGTGCGCTAACTGTCTTGAGCCTTTTGATTACTTCAAACAGATATAAGGTCGAATCGATGGCAGACACCCAGTTTTACCCGTTAAAAATTGCTGATGTTCGTCCAGAAACGGACACCGCCGTTTGCGTTAGCTTTGTGGTTCCTGACGCGCTCAAAACGACATTTACATTTATTCAAGGTCAGTTTTTAACGCTTCGTGCGACTATCGATGGTGAAGAGGTTCGACGTTCCTATTCTATTTGCTCAGGCGTTGATGATGGGCATTTACGCATCGCGATCAAACGGGTAAAAAATGGGCAATTCTCTAACTTTGCCAATGACACCTTTAAGCTAGGTGACACGGTAGAGGTCATGCCGCCGCAGGGAAGTTTTTATACATCACTTGATACCTCTGCGGCTAAAAATTACATGTGTATTGCGGTAGGTAGTGGTATTACCCCTATTTTATCTATTCTTAAAACTGTTCTCTCTCAAGAGCCGAAAAGTAACGTCACGCTAATTTATGGTAACCGGCGCAGTAATTCAGTGATGTTTCGTGACGATCTAAGCTTTGTCAAAAATCGCTATATGAATCGTTTCCAATGGATCAACATCATGACCCAAGAGGATCAAGGGGCTGATTTATTGAGCGGTAAAATTGATAATAAAAAAGGCGCTGCGCTGCACCAATCAGGTTTGATCGACATTATCAATACGGACGATGTGTTTATCTGTGGGCCTGAGTCGATGATGTCAGAGGTCTCACGGGGTTTTCGCCGCTCAGGCGTTGATGATGACAATATTCACTACGAGTTATTTGCCAATTCTGCCGAAGATGCTGCTGCCATGCTCGAAAGATCTAAGCAGCGCATCGATACTTATGGTGAGGAAAAAGTGTGTAAAGTGACCGTTGTAGCAGACAGTCGCTCCACTAGTTTTGATCTTGCTACGGTGGGGGAAAATATTCTTGATGCTGGGATGGATCATGGGATGGAGCTGCCGTATGCCTGCAAAGCGGGGGTATGTTCAACCTGCAAAGCAAAATTGATTAGTGGGCAGGTTGAAATGGATATCACACATGGCTTAGAGAAGCATGAGATAGAGGCGGGGTATATCTTGGCCTGTCAGGCGCACCCCGTGTCGGATGAGGTTGTGGTCGATTTTGATCAGCGCTAAGGCGGTGCGCGTCAAAACGACTCTTATTTAAAGCGCAGCGCCATCAGTGTTACAGGCTTTGCGGTACCGCAGAAACCATCGTTTCTATACCACCTGCCTCAACGATGGCCTGTTTGCCACGCCTTGTCAGGTCAGTAATAAACGCAAACTGATCACGCATATCAAACGGATAAGCTTTTAACTCATAGTGAGTCGCCCACGGCTTTTGGGTGACCCTAACCAGCACAATCTCACTATATTCTAAATAGGCGCTGGTAAGGGCAACTTCCTCTAGTGCCGCGCAAATGAGACTACTGTCGTGTGTGGGTTCAAGGTAAAAATTCACCACGCACATGAGTGTCTCAGCGCCGTCGTTTGAGTTTAGAATATTATTGGACCAAATTTTATCGTGCGGAATTGTCACCACGTCATCGGCAGGTGTAACAATCTCTAAGCTGCGCATACCCACTGAGCGCACTTCACCATAGTCATCATCGATTCTGACCCAGTCGCCGGGGCGGTAGGGTTTTTCAAATACGGCAACCACACCTGCGATAATTGAACTAACGTAATCTTTAAAAGCAAAACCGATCGCCACACTTGCGCCACCGGCGATAACTAAAAAATTTTGAAACGTGATATTAAAAATTAAGGGGATAATCCACAGCGTTGCACCAACCAATACAAATAGGCGAATAATAGGCACCGCGCCTAATAGATATAGCCTGATTTGGCTGGGGCCACGTTCAGCTAAATATGGCAGCATTTTGCGCGTGACATAGATCAGCAGCCATGAGCTTGCGATGATAATGGCGATCTCAGTAAAACTAATATCTTGTAAATTGTTTAGTAGCTTGCTGGCTTTTTCCTGCCCAGATTCGGTAGCAGATTGCTCCATGATTAGACGACTCCTACAGGAAAGCCTGAGGCGGTCAGTCCCTGTCTAATGGCAGGGTAAGCGGCGGGTCGACAGCTTAACATGCCATTTTCTTGGTTAATAATTCCAGCGCGTTTTAATAAAGAGACCGCAGCTAATGCTCTGATGCCCGGTAAGACTTTAACAAGGTGATCGATAGAGATTTCATGGTGTATAAGAATGGCTTGCAGCACCAACAAGGGGAGATTGCTCTTCGTGTCAGGTAGTGCGTATTCTTGCAGTGCTGTCACCCACAAAACATGCTGATTAGGATCGTCCACTAATGGGGTATCGTTACCCTCATCGCTTGCTTTATGATCGTTGGTTAATAGGCTTTTTCGCCACAGATGCCAAGCAACCCAAGGGATGCCCGAACTGGTCGCAGCCAGCTCTTTAAAATAGCTGTCGTTACCCTCATCGTTGTCTGCAAAAATATCTTGGGCAGTCTGTTGATGGAACAATTTATAGTTGTTTTTTTCTGATGAATAGAGCGTATTAAACCAATCTTTTAACTGATCGCAATCTAACGCGTCAAATGTCATGGGGTCAGGTAAAAAAGAGGCCGCATCGACAGATTTTTTTAAAAATTCCCAAGCATACACATTGCAGCCAATCACGACACTGCGTTCAGTGCTTTCGATGGCGGCTAAGAGTTGCCTGATAAGGTTTAAGCTTGAATGGGTGCGCATCATCCAAGCTTCAAGGCGTGGGATAACTAAGGTGTTGCCACTGCCAATCACGGGTGAGTCGGCTCTGCCTGAAAGGATTGATTGAGAGGTAGGGGGGGCTAGGCATTCAAGCTTATTGTGTTTAGCCCACGTTTTAATAATATCGTTTTCATCGCACGGAGGGAGCACGATCAGTTCGACTTTACTGTCAGATTTTAAATCAGAAACATACGGTGAGAGGTTTTGATTCAGTGCGTGTAGCAGTGGTCCATAGGCTGGAGATGCGGCGACGTTGTTTAGATCCGCTTCTGACGTTTTACCTAAATGATCACTGGAAATAGCCCCCTCATTGCCTACTTTATTTTTTTTAAACAGCAATAGCGATTTGGATAGCAGTATTTGAAAGGCCCGCTGCGTTGGCATCGCAGGCGGCTCAAAGTCGCCAAGTTTAATGTATTTAGGAAGATGAGAATCATCGCTCATATCAGATAGTTACTCAGTCTGGGCTTGTAAGATCGGGTTGCTGGCAACGTTTTTGAGGGCAATAGCCTGCAGTCGTCAACATAATACACCAAGTGTTAAATCATCACCATTAACCCCCGCTGGCATAAAGTGATTGTTAGCTTGTGGCTGATACGACTTAGAACAAGTTGTTGGCCCCGCACAATGATCCTAGGGTACAATTATCTTTTGGGTCGGATAAAGAGGACGTCATGCAAGAATACAGTATTGAAGCGTTAAATGGCTTAGATGACGAGGCGCTTAAAGCGTTAGATTGGAAAGATTTGAACTGTCTTAACGGTCGCTTATTAGAGCTTCATGCTGAAGGGCAGCTAGGGAATGAGACGTTTGCTAAATTGCCGCGCAAACCGATCTTGTGTATCGATCAAATAGAACGTATTGACGAAGATGGAATTGACGCATCGTTTACCTTTCCTGACGATGTTAATGATTGGCCTTATGACGCTAGCGAGTCTTTAGAAATGTTGTTTCAAGACCAGCTTGATCAGCTAGTTGGCTTTTGGGGTGCGCGTAAAGCCGATGGCATTGGCCGGGCGTTGTCCTCTGGGGCGTGTCAGTTACATCAATCGTTGAATTTTCAAGCGGGCAAGACATATACCTTTGCGATGACGCGAAAAAAATGGATGGTCAATAAAGCCACGGGCACCGGCACTGCCATCTTTGATGGTGCGATGCTGGATGAGCAGGGTGAATTGGCCCTTGAGACTAAAAAAGTGATTGTCGGTATTTTGCTGCCTGAGGAAATTCAGGCGCTGCGTGGTAAATACGGTGGGCAACTTGGCGTGGAGTCAGGGTCAGATGCGAGCACTTTATCAGGTCTGAACATCCCTGTTTATGATGATGGCACTCAGCAAATTGAAGCGACGGAGCTAGGGTTTAGCGTTACTGCGACGCAGAAGATTAGCCCTGAGCTTTGGCCTTTGAAGTTTCATTTTAAAGGCGACCCTGTGGTGCCGGGTAATTTTGGAACTCACGGCATGATTGCCTTATTAAAAGAGGTCGCTCGCGAGAAATTTGGCCTCAAACATCCCGTGTTTGAATCAATGGCGGCTAAAAAATTCTCTGGAATGATCTTTGAAGACCCCAAACAGATTCGTTTTCAATTAATCGACGTCACGCAGAGCGAGTCAGGTGAAGTGATTGCGGCCCAAGCCAATCTTTATCTTGAAGATTTAAACGGCGACTTGATGATTGATGCCCCTATCTACACGTTCAAAAACCTAACGGTTATTGAACAGCACTGAATTTAAAGTGGTTTAATAAAAAACATCGGCTCATGAACAGCGCTTCTATACACTGTCTGTGGGCCCGATTTGGTTGTCTGAGAAAAACGTCTTAAGGGTAAGAGAATGGAACCTGTTTCAATATTATTAGAACAGCTGCGTGACATGGCGCGCGATACTATTGCCTTGTTGCCTCAGCTGTTCATTGCCATTGTCGCTGTTGTGCTGACGTATTTTTTAGCGATGCTAATGCGCAATCTGGTTAAACGGATATTAAAGCATACCCGCCTACGCCCGAGTCTGGCTAACTTAGTTGTGCTGCTCTCCTCAATGGGTGTGTGGGTCTTAGGGTTTATGGTGGCAGCCATCATCGCGTTTCCAAACCTTACACCCACTAAAATGCTGGCAGGGCTAGGTATTGGCTCGGTCGCAATAGGGTTTGCATTTAAAGACGTTTTTGAGAACTTCTTGGCGGGAATTATCATTTTGCTGCGCCGTGAAATGCGCATTCACGACTTTATAGAATGTGTAGGTCTAGAGGGTAAAGTTGAGAATATCTTAGTAAGAGAAACTCACGTACGACAAACCGATGGCCAGCTGGTTATTGTTCCTAACAGTGTCTTGTTTAAAAATCCACTGACGATACGTACCGATCTTGAGAAACGTCGTACGACTATTATCTGTGGCATTGCCTATAGCGAAGATGTCAAAAAATCACGCGAGGTAATTAGACAAGCGGTTATAAGCTGTCCTAGTGTCGAAACTGCTACTAAACCAGTACAGATTTTTGCTCAGGAATTTGCAGAATCGTCTATAAATTTTGAAGTGACGTGGTGGACAGGCTCTAGACCGATAGACATCCGTTACTCTCGCGATGAAGTCGTTGAAGCGGTCAAAACGGCGCTGGATGAGGCGGGTATAGAGATTCCATTCCCTTATCGCACGTTGACTTTTAACGAGCCATTGAAAGTTGATACGCAAAGCGGACAATAGCGCGTATCGATCACCACGCACCCTCATAACGGAACCGTTTTATGCAGCACCATATGGCTGAACTCATTGCGTCTATTCTCATCGTTGGCATTGTTTTGCAATGGGTGGGCTGGCGCTTAAAAATTCCTGCGTTGATATTGCTTATCGGGGCGGGGTTTATCATGGGGCCGATGACAGGATGGTTAAACCCCACCGAAGACTTTGGTGATTTGCTGCAACCGATGGTGTCGTTGAGCGTTGCGGTTATTTTGTTTGAAGGGGGGTTGAGCCTTCGGTGGCATGAGTTTAAAAAAAATACCCACGTTATTTATCGCCTTATTACATGGCATGCGTTGATCACCTTTGCGTTAGGTAGTCTTGCCGCGCATTATTTGGCGGGGCTATCTTGGCCTGTGGCGTTGGTGTTTGGGTCCATTATTATTGTGACGGGCCCAACGGTTATTATGCCGATGCTTAAACAGGCCAACTTACGAAAGCAGCCGGCGTCTCTGCTGCGTTGGGAGGGCATTGTAAATGACCCCTTTGGCGCGCTGCTTGTTGTGCTGATTTATGGCTACTACGTTCTGTCTGAGAGCGATGCTTTGTTTATCAATATTGTCAGTGGTTTGTTTATTAGTATCGTTGTTTCACTGGTGTTAGGGGTGGGTGTAGGTTTATTTATGGCACGTGCATTTCAACGAGGCAGTGTGCCTGAGTATTTGAAATCACCATTGATACTCATTTCGGTACTGTTGGTTTACACCGTGTGCAATCGAGTGCAAAGTGAGGCGGGTTTACTGGCCACGACTGTTCTTGGCATTACACTGGCCAACCAACAACTAAGCGCATTGCATGAATTAAAACGTTTCAAAGAATACGTCACGATCTTGCTGGTGTCATCGACGTTTATTATCTTAACTGCAGATATTGACCCTGAAATATTACAGGCGCTAGGCTGGCAAAGCTGGTTGCTGTTAGCGTTAGTTATCTTTGTGATTCGCCCGATTTCTATTTATCTGTCCACTGTGGGGACCGATATTAATAAAAAAGATAGAATGCTCATCGCCTGGATAGCCCCGCGTGGCATTGTGGCCGCTGCAGTTGCCGGGTTATTTGGCGCTGAGCTAACAGATAAGGGCTACGCAGGGGCTGAGCTTTTATTACCCCTGATCTTTGCGCTAATCGTGCTGACAGTCATTATGCATGGTTTAAGTATTGGCTGGGTCTCAAGGAAGCTTAATCTGGCCTCTGCGCACCCTGATGGCATTATGATTATTGGTGCATCGCCTTGGAGTACTGCATTGGCGTTAGAGTTACACAAACACGAGGTGCCGGTGGTGCTGATCGATACTAACTGGCAGCGATTAAAGCAGGCGAGGATGCAAAGTATTCCGACGCACTATGGTGAAGTATTATCTGAAAGAACCGAAGAGGTGCTGGAGTTAGCACACATCACCAAGTTGTTTGCACTGACGCCCAACGAGGCTTATAACACGCTTATTTGCAGTCGTTTTTCCCCTGAACTGGGACATAAAAATGTTTACGAAATGAACTGGAAGCCTGCGAGCGATCAGAGCAGTAGCTCAAACAAGGTGCCCAGCAAGTTGATTCGTGGGAATGCTTTGTTTGGTGAAGAGGATTATTACGAAGGGGTTGCAGCTGCGTACGATGAGGGTTGGCAGTTCGACAGCACGCCACTGTCTGATCAATACACCATCGATAATTTGCTAGCAGAAAAGGGCGAAGGGACGATGCTCTTTGCGGCAATTGATGAAGCTGGTAATGTCAGCCTGTACCCTTGGGCTGATGGTCACAATCCAAATGACGTCAAAACAATTATTAGCTATGTACCGCCAGAGAACGCTTTAGCCACTGATGCCGAAACCTTAGCGTACCAATAACTGATTCACCTATTAAGGAAACTATTTCTATGTCTACCATAAACGTTGCAGCGACATTAGAGTACAACGTCGTTATTCCTACGAGCTTTGTGTTCAGTATTGTGCCTGCTGAGACAGCGCATCAGCAGATTGTGCAGGAAAATTTAGTGCTAAGCCCCACTATCGATTATGAGTGGCTAACGGTCGGTGAAGAGAGCGTGCGCAATATTCGCCTGCGAGCGCTTCCGGGTCCACTGAGGCTTGAATATCAGGCAAGTGTTGAATTAACCCCTATTGTTGATCATGCACCTATGTTAGATGAGGTGAGCTATCAGGCACTGCCAGCGGAGGTGTTGGGGTATTTAAACCCTAGCCGCTATTGTGAGTCAGATCGCTTATCGCTGTTTGCTAACAAGACCTTCGGTGCGCATGAAACGGGTTACTCAAGGGTGCAGGCGGTATGTGATTGGGTTAATAGCCATATCGATTACGTCTCCGGCAGCACAGATGCCTCATCAAGTGCGTGTGACGTACTAGTCAACAGAGCAGGGGTGTGTCGTGATTTTGCGCACACGAGCATTGCTTTGTGCCGAGCGCTAGGCATTCCGGCGCGCTATGTTTCAGGTTACGCGGTTGATTTACAGCCACCTGATTTTCATGGCTTTTTTGAAGCATTTCTTGATGACAAATGGTATTTGTTCGATGCAACGCGCATGGCCCCGGTCAGTGGTTTTGTGCGAATTGGCCTTGGAAGAGACGCCGCTGACGCCTCTTTTGCTACTATTGTGGGATCAGCCGGCTTGGTAAGCATGCAAGTCTCGGCAACTGATGGCACGGCATCGACATTTGATGATCACCCAGACGACGCTATTTCTACCTCTTAACAGTAAATCAAATAAAGGGACGCTTTATGGAAGAGATTGATGCTGATACAGGCAATATTTTTGAGAAAATTGATAAATGGCTGGATGGTCTCCTCACACTCCTGCCCAATATTGGGGTAGCGGTGGTTGTTTTAGCGATCACATTTACCATCGCCTACTACGTTTCAAAAGTGATCAAAGGGCGCGCGCGTAAACGTGATCGTGAAAGTTTGGGCGAAGTCTCAAGCTCTTTAATCAAGTGGGCGATTATTATCGGTGGGGTGATACTGGCCGTGACAATTGTTGTGCCAAGTGTAAAGCCCGGCGACATATTAGCGAGCTTAGGTGTGGGTTCGGTGGCGATTGGTTTTGCATTTAAAGATATTTTGCAAAATATGCTAGCGGGAATCCTAATCTTGATTAGGCAGCCGTTTGAAGTGGGGGATCAGATAATTTCTGGTAGCCATGAGGGGACCGTTGAGAGAATAGAGACGCGCGCAACGTTTCTTAAAACGTACGACGGTCGCAGCGTGGTTATTCCAAATTCGGATATTTATACTGATAAGGTGACGGTTAACACAGCCTTCAAGCAGCGCCGCTCTCAATATGATATTGGCGTTGGTTGTAATGATGATTGGGATAAAGCTAAGTCGTTAATTCTTGAGGCGGCTAAGTCGTGCGAGGGCGTTTCAAGCGATCCTGCACCTGAAGTGATCCCTATCGCGCTGGCTGACTTTTCTAATAATATTCGTTTGCGATGGTGGACTGATTCGGATCAATCCTCTGTCATTCACACCTTTGGACGTGTGTTAGAGGCTGTTTATAAAAAGCTGGATAGTAATGGCATCGATATGCCTTATCCGACCAATGTGACGCTGTTTCACGATCAAACAGAAGAGACTGACGGCGACCGTGCCAAGCAGCGAGAAGGATGGCCTGCTGGGCAAGATGACGTGCCGGCAACCGATCGCATCGCTCAAGCGGTTAAAAATAAAAAATAAAAAAGATGCACAAAAAAAGCGGAGGATGAAACACTCATCACTCCGCTTTTTTATGACTGATAGGTCAACAAAACAAACTTGCTAACTTCGGCGATTAACGCAAACGGTAGCTCACACCCATATTTAATGAGGTATCGGTATCGTCATTACCGTTGTTTGAGATGCCATCATCAGTATTTGAGATCTTACCGGTCGCATTAAAGTCTAGCTGGTTGTTTAAGTAGTAGCGCAATGTTGAAGAAACCACGTTGGTCGTTACATCTTGTGCACCGTTGGTTCCCGCTTTGCTATAGTCCATTAACCATGCATTTTCCCAGTCAACTTTGTCGCTTACTTCATGCGTAACAGACAAGGCATTAGCTAAACGATAGCTTGGGTCATTGTCGCCATAAATCGTTGAGAACGACGTTACGTTTGAGAGCTGCGTGCGGTTGCTCAATGGGCGGTGATATTCTGCGCCGATATCCAGTGATGGATCACCACCGTCAGTCCCGTCATAGTTACTTAGCACGATACCTAGACCTGCACGCAACAACCAACCATGCTTGCGCGTTGAAATACGCTCATCGACTAATACATCGCGTGTTTGAATAACGCCGCCAGCTCTTAGTGAGCCTGTAACGTGACCGCTGCCCACCAAGACCTTCTCGATGTCAGCAATCCAGTTCTGCTGGTAAGAGGCGCCACCAAAGCGAGATTTGTACTCTGACTCACGCGCAATAATGTTTGCGATGCTCTGATAGGTTGATTTAGCGGGCGTACGCTTTAAGGCCCCTTGAGTGGTCAGTGCCTCAATTAAGCGGATTGATTTAGCCATTGGCGTCACGTTAACTACACGGCCATAGCCTAAACCCACGCCGATTTTACTAAACGGCTTATCTTGGCCTTTTTTAAGACCTACTTCACCGGAACCATACCAAAAGGCACCTTTTGAGTTCGGGCGAAAGTAGTTATCGACCGTTGCGCTACCGTTAACAAGATAGTTACTAACCGACCCTGCACCTGCAGATGATGCGCGGCTGATCGAACCGTCAGCGTTAAACTTAGTGCTTAAGTTACGATTTGGGCTGCTTCTAACGTTCTCGACGTTTAATGATAGATCAGCGTTGTAAGCCGATTGACTGTGGCCGTTGCCGTCTGTTGCGTTGAACTGACCATTGATATAAGCATCAGAGTAAGCGCTGGTTGCTTCTTGATAGTCATACAACGTCACTTCAGCAATGGCGTTACTTGAAGCTGCTACGATGGCCAAGCTAACTGCACTTGCTAAAGTAATATTGAGTTTCATAGTTTCATATATCCTGATGGATGAATTAATTGTTATGTGTGTTTAATAGTTTTGACTTAGTCAGAAAACAAGGCGCCCGTTCATCAATAGATATCATTGATAATCAAGGCGCCCAAGTTAGTAATCTAAATAAGGTCTGAGATTGCTTAATTGTCTGAGGTGCTATCTTGCTTTGGCGGTTCAATGTTCAACGTAGGCACTTCAATGGTCGTTGTTTCCGTCCCTACATTGACGTCTACAGGCACTTCAATTTCAATCGTTTTCATTTCTACATCAGTCGTTGGTACTTCGACTTCAACTTCTTTGGTACCAATACCGATGCTGCCAGTGTCAACGTCAAATTTAGGCAGCTGACCTTCTTTTACCGTGACATCGACGTCAGGCAATATGGCTTCTTTGGTTTGGTCAATATCAACAAAGTAAAAAGCAAAAAGCGCAACACCTACTAAGATAATTGCACCGATGATAAAAAGAATAGGTTTTTTTGCAGAGCTATTGTTAGCCATTTGCTTGTCCTGAGGTTATGAAGGTGAGTGGGGCAAATCCTTAAAAAGGTGCCGAAGGCACCTTTTAGACCTAAATGAGTGGATTTGGAAGTACTAATTTCACTCATTGGGGTACATTGAAAACGCTGTTAGTTTTTATTGCACCATTCTTCAACTTGCTTTTCAGCTTCTTCACGCTCAATTCCGTAGCGTTCTTGGATTTTTCCAGCTAACTCTTTAGAGTTTCCTTTAACAACATCAATGTCGTCATCGGTCAATTTTCCCCACTGCTGCTGGGTTTGACCTTTAAGTTGTTCCCACTTGCCTTCTAGAATATCTGTGTTCATGGTTATCTCCGTAAAGTTAAATGACTATAGTCGTTCAAGAGTTCTTTGTTGCTCAAGTCGTTATCAAATAGAAATCGTGCGGAAAAACAACAAGATAAATACTTAAGCGAGTTCATGTTTGATAAAGATCGCTTTTCGACACTGACACCATAAGCACGATACCTTGCGCTTTCAATTTGAAATTACTTAAAATGCTTTAAATTAAAATTAGAACGCGCCACATCAGTCTTAAAAAAAGTATATAAATCAGTATGTTTTGTGAAATTACCGGCTACCAATGCTGTAGTTAGTTATCAGGTTTTTTGATAAGATATCTAGCTTAAGCGTCGTGTATTATTAACCGATGAGCACTTAAGCCGTCTGTCGTGATCAATTCTTAAGTTGTGTCTCCGATGTACCGCTAGTGATGAGGATAGGCGCTTTAAACCATTTTAAGCAATAATCAGTTGCTACCGCTAGCTGTTCCGGTAGTCTCGACAGTCTATTTAATTCAATGTTAGGAAAATAAGTACCATGCCAGCGACTAAGACAACAAAAGCAAGTGAAGATTTGCGCGAAGAGTTTGATGCATTACGTAGTGAAGTCACGCAGATGATGGCGCTGCTTAAAGACAGAGGCAGTAGCTATGCCGAAATCATTAGTGAGAGAGCAGAAGAGAAGCTTGGCGACTATCAAGACAAGGCAAGCGAAGGGATTGAGGCGGTTTATGAGAAGGGCGCTGAAGGAGTGGAAGAGGTTAGTAAGCGGATACGTAAAAATCCAGTCGGCAGCTTATGTGTTGCATTTGGCTTAGGCTACATTATTTCTAAGCTTATGGACCAAGGCAAGTAACACCGAGCGCTAAGACAGTGAAAATGATAACAGAAACCATCATAAACTTATTTGACCTTGCTGAGGCTGAAGGACGCCTGCTCAAGCAAAAGGTAGTGCAAACGGTGTCTGTTGCTTTATTGATGATGGTAGCAGCGTTCATGCTTTTGGCGACGCTAGGGTTTTTGGTCACGGCGCTTTATTACGCTTTGATCTATTGGTTTCCACCGTCCCTGGTCTTTTTATGTATGGCGCTGCTCACTATTTTTATGGCCGGAGGTATCTTATGGATCGCTATCAGATTGAACCAAAAACAGTAGCTGAAGCCAAGCAGCAGCTACGCGCACCCGTTCCTAAAGCGGACTATCTCGCACCCGTAAGAGAGCACCCTGTTGCAAGTGTTGGTGCAGCCTTTGTTGCAGGCATGCTGATACGCAGAGCCGGTAATGTTCAATTTCCCCCTAGCTTGCTGAGTATTGGCTTGCACCTACTAAAGAAGTTGTAAGTCAATATGATTAGTGAAGATAGACTTAAAGGTCTAGCCATACCCATCTGGGGGCTGTTCCTGATAAGTTTCTTGGGTGTTTTATATTTTGCCCAATCAATTTTTATCCCCATTTTCCTCGCCACCCTTATCGCCTTTATGCTGTCGCCGTTGGTTGAACTGCTGCACAAATACCGTATACCTCGCTCTTTGGGCAGTGCGGTGATTATTATATTGGCAACCAGTATTATCGTATTTTCGGTCAATTATCTAGCAGGCCCTGCTAGTGATTGGTTGGAACGTTTTCCTGCTGAAATTGGCGAAATAAAAAAGAAACTGTCACCATTTAAAGACTCCATTGAAACCGTTCAAGAAACCACTGAAACGGTTAAAGACATTGCCTCGCTGGCTCCTAAGGAGGAGACGCCTGACGTTGTTGTTACGGGTCCCAATATCTTTTACACCTTACTTGACAGCACGCAAGCGTTCATAATTAGTACGCTGTCGTTTATGGTATTGCTATATTTTATGCTGGTATTTGGTCACTCATTAGCCGTTCACCTCGGCTCATTATTTCGTGATCAGGGTTACAAAACGAATATCATGCGGATAACGCAAGAGGTTCAACGCAATATCAGTCGCTATTTGCTGTTGATTACGGCAATCAATATTGTCTTAGGCGTGGTTGTGGCGATAGTCATGTGGTCGCTTGGGATGCCTACGCCGATTGTTTGGGGGGCAACCGCTGCGTTTTTTAACTTCATCCCCTATGTTGGTCCTGCAATCAATATTTGTATAATAGCGATGGTGTCGCTGCTGACATTTGACGGCATGACTCAAATCTTGTTACCACCGATGTTACTGTTAGTACTTAACGTATTAGAAGGCCAGTTTATTCAACCGTTGTTTATTGGGCATATGTTTACAATCAATCCCGTCATTATTTTCTTGTTTGTACTGATGTGGGGATGGTTGTGGGGAATGGCAGGGATCTTTATGGCTGTGCCGCTGCTGGTGATTGGTGGAATTATTATGAATCAAAGAAACAGCCCCGCGTCCTCTTAAGCGTTGCGAAGCTGATGATAATAGGCCTGCTGAGTGAAATTAACTAAGCAGGCCTAAATCTATCAACTCATCGGCTAGTAATGCTAGCCTTTAGGTCCTGCAAAATACCATAGTATTAAACCAAGTATTGGCAAGAGAAGGATAATCAGCGTCCATATCACTTTACTACCCGTGCCTGCGCTACTGCTCATAACCTTCATAATGGCAAAAATGTCTGCCAGTAATATCAAAAATCCTAATATACCACCTACTTCAATTCCCATCTTCTAACTCCTATTTACAATAAAAAAACGATCAATTTTAGCAAGCTTAACGACACCTGCTGGGTTTGTTACACAAACGGTTGTTTAAGTCTTATCTAGCGCTCACGCCACCATAGGTGATGCCGCTTAACTCAGTCATATTTAAATTCCACGTCGTCAGCTCATCTACACTTAGCAAGCTAAGGTCCTCTCTTCCACACGCTCTGGCAAGTTGTTTCATTGAGTGGCTGGCCGTTTTAAAGAAATTATCCAATTGCTCCGCGCTGTTTTCAACGATCAGGCGGCGGCGAAAATGACTGTCTTGCGTTGCTATGCCAACGGGGCATTTATTGCTTTGGCAGGCCCGCATTCCGATGCAGCCAATCGCTTGTAATGCAGCGTTTCCTAACGCAATGGCGTCTGCGCCTAATGCAAGGGCTTTAAAATAGTCCGCCGGGGTGCGTAGGCCGCCTGTAATAATTAAGCTGATCCGTTTATTACCGGTATCGTTTAAGTATTTTCTAGCGCGCGCCAGCGCTGGTATCGTCGGCACCGAAAGATTATCACGAAACAGTGTGGGGGATGCACCAGAGCCACCGCCCCGGCCATCAAGAATAATATAATCAACGCCAATATCGATTGCCGCTTGGATATCCTTTTCAACATGCTGTGCTGAAAGCTTAACACCGATTGGAATACCGCCGGTTGCTTCACGAACCGTATCTGCAAACCGGCGAAAATCTTCAAGGCCATTTAATGCGGGTATCCTTGATGGGGAGCCTGCAGCTTGGCCTACTTCTATACCGCGAATTTTTGCAATTTCAGGGGTGAGCTTGTCTGATGGCAGTGTCCCGCCAGCGCCTGTTTTAGTCGCCTGGCCAAGTTTGAAATGAAAGGCTTGGCACTGCTTGACTTGCTCCATATCAAACCCAAAACGCCCTGGCGCGTATTCATAAAAATAGCGCGAGTTAGCTTGCTGCTCTTCTTCTAAAATGCCCCCTTCGCCAGAGCAAACCGCGGTGCCTGAGAGTTCTGCACCGGTTGCTAATGCAAGTTTCGCTTCAGGTGACAGCGCGCCAAAGCTCATGTCAGTCACCAGTAAGGGAATATCGATCTCAAGCGGCTTTTTAGCGCGCGGACCGATGACCGTTTTTGTAATCACCTCATGGCCATCGTCAAGCGGTAGTCGGTGCAATTGCGCTGTAATAATTTGGATGTCGCTCCAGCAGGGAAGTTCTTGTAAAGGAACCCCCATCGCCGCAACCTCGCCAAAATTGTGACTGTCAAAATCTGTGTTTTGCGCCATGCGTTTGATGGTTTGCACGTGGGGCTCATTGTCGCCGCCTGTTACGTCTTCATAAAGGCCATGATAGTTATCGCGCTGATAAGGTTGAGGGTTGTTCTTCTCCCAGTTAATTACCTCATCTTCATCTACCCAAACTTTATTGTTTTTAACGTAGGCACTAAAGGTTTGTAATTGTCCGCTAGGGCGGTGTGCACTAATACCTGACTTGTATCGATAATCTCTGCCGTGCAAGCTGCACACTAAATTCTCACCCTCGATATGGCCATCGGCCATTAGCGCGCCACGGTGTAAGCACCGGCCGTATAAGACACTTACTTGGTCTTCATCAGGCCAACGGATTACCACTAAGTCAACATTACCAAGAAGGGCGTAAGCCGGTTTTTCAGGTGTTAGTTCTTGCCAGTTTTTTATCGCGGTGTAACCCATAGTGTGGCCTTGTCAGTTGAGCGAGGAGCATGTCTAAAATATCGTTTAGATTCATGTGCAAAGTCACTAGACCATAAATAAAAATTCCTTTGAACCTAAATATTGCCATTCTTAAAGTGCTTTAAGGAAAACATATACTTGTTAAATAAACAGGCAGAAATAGTGAGTAAAGGGGCAATAATGTTTATTAGAGACCAAAGGACTTATCGGTATTCTACTATGATAAGCTTATGCGGCAAATTGACCGATACAGCGACCAATGCAGCCACACGCAAGACAAGCTAGCTATCGAATTTCACCATACATTTAAGGAATATCAATGAGTCAGCCTCCAAAGCCAGAAAGCTGCATAGTCGAGCGCATGCGGCACTACATTGATATCGATGAAAGAAACGAGGCGTTGCTTCGGGGTCTAGAAAACGATGAGGTAAGCTACAAGTCGCGCGTGAAATTGCATCTTCAAGAGCAGCAGAGTAATTTATACGTGCTTAAATCAGGGTGGCTTTATCGCTATGTTGACCTTCCGGATGATCGCCGGCAAGTGTTACGAGTTCATTACCCCGGCGACATTGTAGGCCTTACCGATGTGGCGATGGAGGCAACTATCGGCGATACGATGACGGCATCTGAAGTAGTGCTTTGTCCATTTCCAAAGAAAAATCTAGACGTTATTTTCACTCAATCACCCCGTTTAACGGCGCTGATTTTCAGTTTAGGCATGTTAGAAGAGGCAATCTTACTCGATAGAATCACCATGATTGGCAGAAGCAGTGCGGTTAACCGAGTGGCAAACTACATGTTAGAAATTCACTCACGCCTAAGAACGCATACAGACGATGCCACATTTAGCTCATTTGAGCTGTTACTCACGCAAGAGATTATTGCCGATGCACTTGGCCTGACTAACGTGTCAGTTAGCAACGCATTCACACAGTTGGAGTTTGAGGGTAAAATAATCCGTAACAGAAAAGTGCTCACGCTGCTTGACCCCGATAAGCTAAAACAAGAGCTTGATTTTAAAGATCGCTATTTCAAAATTGATACAAGCTGGTTTCCTGAGTGAGGTCTGGCTATATTAATCTTCTATGCTTTCTTTAACCGGTTTTGCCAGCGATAAGATCAAAAAACTGATAACGGCTAAAGTAATTGCAATTTCGTAACGGTGAAACGCGACGGCTGCGCCAACAGCGCCGGTCGCCCAGATACTTGCCGCTGTTGCGGTTCCGTTTACACTGCCACCGTCTTTTAAGATAGCGCCACCGCCAATGAAACCGATGCCGGTCATTAGTCCTGTCAAGAGTCTAGCCATCGCGGCAGGGTCGTCTTCACCTATTGAGCTTGCACCCAATAAAACGTAGCTGCAAGATGCTAATGCTACTAACGGAAAAGTGCGAAGCCCCATGCTGCGCGTTTCAACTTCGCGATTCCAACCGATCGGTAACGAGATGAGAAGAGCAATCAGCAGCTCTTTGATACTAGAAACACGGTAGAAATCTTCGAACATTGACAGCAGTTCAGTCATGGGGGCTCCTTATGCAGAAGTGCTCTGTCTAAGGCTAGCGTTTTTTACCGAAAAAGAAGAAAAAGACAGCTAACACTAAACCGACAACGAATAGAACGTAAGCTATATTGACGGCTGTACCTGCAATGCCTGAAAAGCCCAAGATGCCTGCAATAATAGCGATGATGAAAAATATAACAGCGTAGTTTATCATAGTATGTGTATCCCTTGTTAGTTACGATATTAAGCTTAGCAGTATAAAAATAGAGTGTGCTTGATTTTTCTTAAAGAGCTTTAAAATCTACCTATTTTGCATGTTTTGTTTTATCTAAGGTGGCTAGATCGTGTTTGTGTTGGCTTTTTGTTATGCTCCCACGCATTACACACTAGGCGCTAATCCACAGGAAACCACCATGACTGATGAAGTGAATTATAAGAGTAACCCACTACACGGTTTGAGCTTAAAAAATATGCTGGGTGAGGTTGTTGGTCACTATGGGTTTGATATTCTCTATGCGTATCTAAATATTAACTGCTTTAAGACAAACCCCAGCATTGAGGCGAGTGTTAAGTTTTTGAAAAAAACGGACTGGGCACGCGAGAAATTGGAGGTGTTTTATCTTTATGAATATAAAAACCTGCCACGAGTTTCCTCAGAGCAGTTCAAGTTACCCCCGAGAGAGCGAATTATTCCGCTTGGAGTTGAGGCAAGAGCGCCTAAAATACTGAGTTTGGAAGAGGCGGAGCACCTGAACGAAAAACGCGCTCTGAAAGCTGCCGCTAGGGATGCGGACACTGGCGCGCGCAAAGGTTCAAGCAAAGCGTACAATGAAAAGCGTAATGCCAGCAATCGTGACTCTTCAGATAACAAACCGAGTCAATCAAGTCGCTCTACAGTTGCCAACCCGTGGGGGAATTTTAAAGGGGGCGAGTAAGCTGATTTCAACCTGTAGATTAGCTTACTCAGGCTAGGAGCATAACTTAAAATAGTTTAAGAAGTAATTGCTATTGAAATGTGATGTTCGGGCTAAAATGAGCGGTATCTTGTATGTTTAAATGAAGTACTTAGCGTTAAATAAGACGGTGTCTATGAAAGCAATAAAGACGTTTAATTTTCCATCCCATGCGATAGTAAAAGCACTGTGGCTTAGCTTTGCCTTGCTCATTGCTGTGTCATCTGTCGACGTTCGTGCTGATGCACTCAACGAATTGTTGGGGGTTAAAACGACACCAGAAAAGCCGGTTGAAAATAAAGTTATTACCACCGAGAGCACTACGCGCAGCGATAGAGATATACGAAAACGCCTACAAGAAATATACGCTGAACTTGATAACCTAAGCGGGTTACGAGTGATCGTTAATAAAAGCATTGTTACGCTTGAAGGTGAGATTACCTCATCAGCTGAAGAGAAAAAAGCAGTTAGCTTAGCTCAGCAAATAGAGGGGGTGGTGGAGGTTGAAAATGAGTTAGTGATCACGCGTAACGTTGAAAAAAGACTCGAAACGACGTGGAATAAAATCACTAAACTTGCAGATCAGGTGGTTAATTCATTACCCCTAATGTTGGTGGCCTTAATTACGTTTATTGTGTGTTGGCTATTGGGCGGGTGGTTGTCAAAGCGCCAGAGTTTCTTTCGACGGATTGCACCGAACCATTTCATCGCCAATTTGTTAGGTCAAATAGCGCACTTAGTATTAATTGTAATTGGTTTAATTTTAGCGCTATCACTGCTCGATGCGACAGCCCTGTTAGGGACAATAATGGGCGCGGCCGGTATCTTTGGTCTAGCCATCGGTTTTGCGGTACGCGATACAGTTGAAAACTACATCGCCAGTATTTTGCTCAGTTTACGAAACCCTTTTCAGGTTAATGATTTTGTAGAAATTAGTGGAAACTCAGGAAGTGTTGCCAGGCTGACAACCCGTGCCACCATTCTAATCTCTGCTGATGGCAACCATGTGCGCATACCCAATGCTGAAGTATTTAAAGCGATTATCATCAATTTTACCCGTAACCCTCAACGGCGCTTTCAGTTTGATTTAGGGGTCGATGCGGTTGAAGATTTAAACCAAGCACAGCAGCTGGCGATGGATACTTTAAATGGTATGGTGGGCGTTTTAGATGAGCCAAAACCTACTGCCTTGGTCGATTCATTAGGGGATTCTAATGTTATCGTTCGAGTGTATGGTTGGGTAAACCAGCGGGAGTTTAGCTTTGCTAAGGTCAGCAGTGAGGCGATCAAGCAGACCAAGCAGGCATTTGATGATGCGGGCATTGTGATGCCTGAGCCGATTTATCAGATACGTATCACAGATAATTCACCTGCTTTATTAAGCTCACTTCAACCCTCAACGGGTGTTGAAAAATCAGAAGATATCAACGCCGCGCCAAGCGGGAATAAGCGAAACAAACAAGACAAATTGCCACAAAAGGATTCACCGCCACATACAGAACCGCTGGCGGATATTAAGCCCGATGATACGGCGATAGGACAAATTAAAGAAGAACATGCAAATGGAGATAATGAAAATCTCCTAAGCTCAAAAGCACCAACAGAATAGTCATTAAACAGGAGAAAGACAGTGATTAGATTTAGCAGCCCAGCAGGTGAAGGCCTATCTATGTTTGACAATGAAGCGATTGAAATGATTCGCATGATGGGAATGAGTGGCAACGTGCCCGGCGCGATTAAGGCAGAAAATGTCGAACAAGCCATTGCCTCTTTAAAGTCATCCACTGAAGAGGCGCCAGCGCCTAACCAGAGTGATGCCGATGAGGCGGATGCAGATAAGAAGGTAGGCATGAGTACTAAAGCGTTTCCTTTGATTGGATTATTAGAGCGCACGGCAAAAAAGGGTGAAGCGCTAATGTGGGACCACGAATAAATTTATAATTGAAGGGAATAACCATGGACTTAACACCTTATAAAAACCTTTTGGCAACTGATGTTTCGGATGCACAGGGTGCTGGATTTGCAATGGATATTGGCATTCAGTCGCTAATTTCACCGACGCCTGCAATCATGGGTGTTGCGTTCACGGTACACTGTGCTAATCGCAGTAACACCTACCTGCACGATGCGATTTATACCGCCCCTAGAGGGTCGATTATTGTAGTGCAAGCCGATGGTAATGACTTTGCTGTTGCAGGGGGGAATGTTTGCGCTGTGGCCCAGCAAAATGGGGTGGCAGGTTTTGTTATCGATGGTGTAATACGTGATTTAGGGGAGCTTAAAAACTTAAACTTCCCCGTATTTGCGCGCGGCGTCTTTCCAAAGCCTGGGAGTAAAAGCAATCAGGGTGAATCGCAAGTGCCGATTCGCTGTGGCGGTGTCACGGTTAACACGGGTGATCTCATCGTCGCTGATGAGGAGGGGATTGTGGTTATTGCTCAGGCGGATATTGAAACCACGCTGGCAACAGCGGCTACAAAACAGCAAAAAGCGGAGGCTCAGTCGTTGGCAGATTGGCGCGCCAATCATGAAAAAACTATTCGTGAAATTGTTGGTCGTTAGTTCATTACCTGCGTAAGCTTAAGCATACCTTGCCAATTGGTAACTAAAAACCCTATTAGCTGTGATTATAATAGGGTAACAGCCCGACTAGACAACCCCTAAAAACTGGATATCCCCAATGAAAAAGTTAATTTTAATACTGCCCGTGGTGATTGCACTGCAGGGTTGTTCGACCATGATGCCCGCTGATGAGCTTGACCTTACCAGTACAAAAGAAAAGACGGCCGCTGCAGTGATTGGCGCTGCTGTGGGGGGGTATCTCGGCTCTAAAGTGGGTGGCAATAGTAGCGCAGGCAAAAATCTAGGGCTACTTGCAGGTACTTATGTGGGGATGCTAGCGCCGGCAACGCTATGGAAAAAATACGGTGGCCAAATGTACACCGAAACAACCACCGTAAGAAGAGGCTACCAGTAATACTAAGGCGGCCTGTTAAGTTTAAGGGCTCTGAGCGATAAGGGGTCGTCAGCGTGGGTGTTTGACGATCCTGGTTAGCTCATCGATGCCTCGGTCGACATAGGCACTAAAAAAGTCGGGAGTGGTGTAGCCTAATATGCGTTCGGACTGCTCTTCACCATTGGCATCTAAAAACACTAGCGTCGGCGTCATCGATGCACCATAGAGCGTTGAAAGTTGGGATGTCGTAACGGTTTGGCCATTGAAATTGATCAAATCATTGTGGCTATCAATTTGGATTTTACGAATCAAAATCCTTTCATCGTATTCGCCGCTTCTTAACATAGGTAGCAGCAAGTCCTCTTCTAGTCGCTCACAGTATTCACAATAGGATGCGTGAAACATAATCATTAAGCCGAGCTTTTCAGCTTTCATTTGCTTACTGAGTGTTTTTAAGTCGTCTTCTTCGGTAATTGTCATCACACACCTCTTTGTTTTTGCCTCATTGGCCTTTTTATCGTAAAGTGCTCAAACTTTCAACTCACCACAAAATGTCTTTATGTCCAATACCTTACGCATCGCAACCCGTAAAAGTGCGCTAGCCATCTGGCAGGCTGAGCACGTCGCTAACCGTTTGCAAGCGATCCACCCAGATTTAGCGGTTGAGCTGGTCGGTATGATGACACAGGGCGATATTATTTTGGACACCCCTTTAGCTAAAATTGGGGGTAAAGGTTTGTTTGTTAAAGAGTTGGAAAACGGCATGTTAGCCGGTGATGCTGATATTGCAGTGCATTCTATGAAAGATGTTCCAATGGCCTTTCCTGAAGGCTTACATCTACCTGTTATTATGGAGCGTGAAGATCCAACCGATGCGTTTGTCTCTAACCACTTTGAGTCAATCGATGCGCTTCCACAGGGTGCACGCGTTGGCACCTGTAGTTTGCGTCGTCAGACCCAAATTCGTGAATACCGTCCTGATCTTAAAATTCTTGATTTGCGCGGTAATGTTAATACACGTTTGGCTAAATTAGACAATGATGAGTACGATGCCATTATCTTAGCGTCCGCTGGCCTTATTCGCTTAGGGTTTCATGAACGCATTCGTCAAGGCATTAGCGTTGAACAAAGCTTACCGGCGATTGGTCAAGGTGCGGTGGGGATTGAATGTCGAATGGATGATGAGCGAATCAACGCGTTATTGGCCCCATTGATTCATGATGAAACAGCTATTCGTATTAAGGCTGAGCGTGCCTTGAATAAGCGTCTAAATGGTGGCTGCCAAGTGCCTGTGGCAGGTTACTCTATTTTGCAAGGCGATCAAATTTGGCTACGGGGTTTAATTGGTTATCCAGATGGTTCGATGATCTATCGCGCTGAAAAGACAGGCCCAGTTGAGGAGGCCGAAGCCATCGGTATTGCAGTGGCCGAGTCTCTTTTAGCGCAGGGTGGTCGCGCTGTGCTAGATAGCATCGGCATTCACGTCGCTTAATGGATGCAAGCTTGCCATTGGCAGGTAAGACGATTGTTATCACCCGCCCGATGCGTCAGTCAAAAGCGGTTGGTGACAGGTTAACGCGCATGGGCGCGAATGTTATTGCTTTTGCATTAATTGCAATAGAGCCGCCAACGGATAAACCGCTGCTACTAACAAAGCTTAACAATCTCAAGCGGTATGATTACCTGATTTTTACGAGCAGGAATGCAGTGGAGATGACTTTTGCGACCTTAACGCAGCCGCCACACTCTCAAGCGCTTACATTAGCTAACACTACACAAGTGGCTGCTGTTGGTAAACAGACAGCGCAGGCCTTGGAAAAGCAAGGCGTTTTAGTCTCTATTGTGCCTACCGCGATGTTCAATAGTGAGGCGTTGCTCGAACATGCAGCGCTGCAAAATGTTGAGGCCAAACGCATCGCAATTGTCCGTGGGGAGGGTGGGCGTGATTTGCTGCAAAGTACACTGCAGCAGCGCGGTGGACTCGTTGAGTATATCGATGTCTATCGCCGGGTGTGCCCGGTGACGAACTTATTGCCATTAGTTAAGTGTCAGGCGCAACGTGGAATCGATATAATCGTGCTGACCAGTGTTGAGGGGATTAGCACTTTATTTAAGCTTGGCGCGGGACAAGACTGGTTGACGCGGGCCACGCTGCTTGTGGGAAGTCAGCGGATGGCTGCCTTTGTGAGCGCGACCGGTCATCAAGGTAAGGTCATTGTGGCAGATGATCCGAGTGATGATCAGGTGATTCGCAGCTTAATAAATTGGGCTGAGCACTAAACAAAGTGCGTGGGTCTTAAGCTTATAAAACTAATAATATAAGGTAAATAATTGATGATAGATCACACCAGTGATTTGGAAAAGCAGGTTAGAACGTTGCGTAAACGTTCAATATTTACCTTGTTTCTTACTTGGCTTGCGTTGTTTTTTACTGTGATTGGAATCGCAGCCGGTTACAAAAATTTTCTTAGAGTACACGACAAAGCCAGAGAGGCACGTGACGATGCAAAAGTGGCGGTCGCACTGATGCCGCAGATGGCGAGTAAAGCGTCGATAGAAAACTGGCAACGTGAGATTCGTTTGCAGTTAGCGTCAAACCTGGCGCAGTCATCTAACGAGCTGCTTGAATTGAAATCACTAAAAGCCAGTAATGACTACATCGAAGCCACGCTGCAGCAGCAGGTTGAGCAGCTCACCAGACAGCAACAGCTTCTAAAGCCAGACGGCAATAGCGAATCCGGCCACCCTAAAAGCTATTGGGAAGTTGCTGAGGTAAGGTATTTATTAAAGATCGCCTCAAGACACCTAACGCTCAATCAAGATGCAAAGACTGCAATTGTGGCTTTAAAAGCGGCCGATGAGGCGCTTATTGGGCTGGGCTTGCCATATCTATTGCCAATAAGAGGGCTGATTGCTAAAGATATTGCCAACCTTCAAGCCTATCAGGCGGTTGAGTTGTCTGAGGTTATTTTTGCGATTGATGATCTAGCTAATAAGCTGCAGGCAAAGGTCAATCCAGGTCAATTAGGGAAAGACAATGAGTTAGCGATTGATCAATCAGAGGTTAGCGACACACCGGTCGACGAACCCGATTCAATTTTGCAGCGCATGAAAGCGCGACTTGATGAAACGGTCGTTATTAAACGCTATGACGATAAGCTGGCTAAAAAAATTAAAGGCGATACGCAATCCATTCGCTACGAACTGATTCGCTTAAAGCTCGAAAGTTTGAAATTGCTTGCGTTAAAGTCGCAGCAAAGCGCTTATCAAGCACAGTTAAATCAACTAAGGCAGTTGCTCAATCAGGAGCATTCGCAGTTGATGAATTATAATACGTCAGCGGCAATTAATCGGCTTGAGGCGATGCAGCTGACGCCTAAACTTCCTAATCTGCTTGCAGCGCCACTGCTAGATGAATTGTTATTGAGCATCCCTAAGGGGCAGTTATAATGTTGCTGCCTTTTCTGATCCTTCTAGCGATTGGTGTGATCTATATTATTGGCGTCATGCTGCTTAGAAACTCTCAAGAACTGACCATTTTATGGGGGCAGGACTATACCGTTGAGACCAGCACGTTTACGGTCGTTGTAGGCTTGGTCGTATCGTTAGTGCTGGGTTATTTATTGCTAATGGGGTTGAGTTGGTTGTTTAAACTGCCAAAGCGAAATAGGCAGCATAAACAGTTCAAACGCCAGATGACCGCTCAGCTAGGCATGAAAAATGGCCTGATAAAAATGCTCGAAGGCCACTGGGCGGATGGCGAGAAGGATTTGCTGGATAACGTTACCTATTCGGATAATCCGCTCTTAAATTACCTTGCGGCGGCGCGTGCTAGCCAGATGCAGGGTCACTATCACCAGCGTGATGACTATCTAAAAAAAGCCAGTGGTTTTGGTCAAGACGCTGAGGTCGCTGTCGCGGTCTCTCAGGCGTCGATGCAGCTTGATGCAGGGCAAATTGAGCAGGCACGCGCTACGCTAACTCACTTGCGTGAATTATCCCCTAACCATCCTATCCCCAATCAGCTTTTGGCCAAGGTTTATTATCAGCAAGAGGACTGGAAGCAGCTAGCACAGCTCATGCCTGTGCTTTTATTGCAATCTGAAGGCAGTGTCGATAGTAAAAAACATAAAAAATTCATGCAACGGGCGGTAGTTGGGTTGTTTGAAACTACCTCAGGCAAGCAAGATATTGTGGCTTTAGAGTCGATTTGGCAAACCCTACCAGCACAGGTCAAGCAAGAGACCTATGCGGTTGAAGCGTATGCCACGGCGCTAACCAATGCCGGTGGTGGCGATTTGGCTGCCCCATTGCTTGAAGCGCGATTAGCGCAACAGGCCGAACGACGTTTGTACGCCTGTTATGGCAAAATTCATCATCGCCACCCAAGCATTGCCTTAGCTAAAGCCAACGCTTGGGTGGCAAGAGACGAGACTGATCCTGCGTTGCTGTTGTGTTTGGCCAGGCTACAGCAGCAGTGTGAAAATTATTCAGTTAGTGCAGATTATTATGAGCGTGCTTTAACGCTCGTGCCAGACCAGCAAGTGTATTACGAATTTGCTGAGTTGCTATTGTCGATAGGGGATGTTGACAATGCCAATCGCTGTAACCGTCAAGGCTTACGTTACTGTGTGCAAGGAAAAGCCATACCCTTTATTCGTAGCTAATGGAGATTACCTCATTGGGGAATAATTTAAATCGTTCTATGGTCAGCAACGGCTCGTGGTTGCTTTTAACGCTGCTGGCACTCATTGTTTCATTTGGGTTGAGCTGGCTGATACTGGCACCGTTGAATTTTGCGTTTGAATGGCTCTACGGCCTAGCTGACATTGATCAACATATCGAGACCTTTGGGCCAAAAAATACCTTTCGGCAGGGGTTTGAGCTAACGACAGACGCTGAGCGTTTTCGCCTTTTTTCAGCGATTGTTAGCGCTATACATAGCCAAGGCGCAGGCTTAGAGGCCTTGGTTTATCACAACCCTCAAGGCACTGCGCTGGCAACCTTACTGACGCGCGATGAGGTAATACACCTGCAAGATGTTGCTATCTTAATTGATAAGATGACAGTCTTATTAGTCGTGTCAGCGTTGATGTTTTTTATCTTGTTAGCATGGCTTTATTTCAAGTCATCTAGCATGCCCAGCTTTCGCTCCATGCTAACCACCGCGCTGGTCTTTATAGGCCTAGTTGTTTTGGGTGTGCTAGTCATTGGGCCTCATAAGGTCTTCTACACGCTGCACGTTTGGGTCTTTCCAGAAGAGCATAAATGGTTTTTTTATTATGAAGAATCCTTGATGAGCACGCTAATGAAAGCCCCCGACTTGTTTGCCTATATCGCGATACTACTGCTAGTGCTGGCCGTTCCGATTTTCACGCTCATTATGTGGCTGGTGCAGCGCACCTTCTCAACCAAGATCAATAGGGGCGCTCCTGCCTAATGCGACTTTTACATACCTCAGACTGGCATATCGGTCGACAGTTTCATAATGTATCGCTGCTTGAAGATCAGCGCCACGTGCTCAATCAAATCATCGCGATTGCCGCTACTGAGAAGGTTGACGTTGTGATTGTCGCTGGGGATATTTACGATCGGGCGGTACCGCCTGCGAGTGCAGTGGCGCTGGTTGATGAGGTGTTTAATCAGCTGATTAATGACTTGGCAATTCCGGTTGTCGTTATCGCAGGTAATCATGATGGGCCGCAGCGATTGGGGTTTGCCTCCAGGCAATTGGCTAAAGCGCAATTGTATATAGCAGGGCCGTTGAGTGCTGACGTTCAAACGGTTGTCTTAGAAGATGAGCACGGTGAGGTGGTCTTTTACCCTATACCCTACGCTGACCCTGCGACAGTGCGCGATGTGTTTTCTAACGAAACCGTACGCACACACAATCAGGCGATGGAGCAGATTATCAGCTCAGTACCGCAGCATATCACTCAGCGTTCGGTTGCGATTGGGCATTGTTTTTTAGCCGGGGGTTTAGATTGCGATTCGGAGCGCCCGTTATCGGTAGGCGGTGCTGATCAGGTATCGCCGCTGCATTTTAAAGATTTTAACTATGTGGCAATGGGGCATTTGCATCGTCAGCAGCACCAAGGGTCCAAGGTTATTCGCTATTCAGGTTCGCCGCTTAAGTATTCTTTTTCTGAAGAGCGCCACAACAAATCCATTACGATAGTGGCGCTAGATGAGGCGGGGGAGTGCGATATCAAGCACATACCGCTTAATGCCTTGCGTGATATGCGCTCTATTTCAGGCGCGTTTGATGAGATTATTCATGAGGCTAAAAGCGACCCCAATGCTGATGATTATCTTTTAATTAGCCTCACCGATACTCACGCTATTTTAGACCCGATGGGTAAGCTGCGTGCGGTGTACCCTAATGTGCTGCATCTTGAACGCCCCGGTTTAATGTCAGCCAAACCTCAGCAGCTGGCACACCGCGACCTTATGAAAAAAGGGGAGCTTTCGATGTTCAAAGACTTTTATAAGCAAACGATTAATGAAGACGTCAGCGCTCAGCAAGAGCAAATACTTAGTGAATTACTAAATGACATTCACGCAGATAGGGACGTATAGCCATGCGACCTATAAAACTCTCAATGACCGCCTTTGGCCCTTTTGTTAATACCGAGTCGGTTGACTTTGAAGCGTTCGGTGAGCGGCCACTGTTTTTGATTAACGGCGACACTGGCGCGGGTAAAACCACCATTTTAGACGCCATTTGCTTTGCTTTATACGGGCAAACAACCGGCAAAGAGCGCGAAGCCATGCAGATGCGCTGTGACTATGCGGATGATAATACCGCAACATCGGTTGAGTTCACCTTTGAGCTTGGCAGCAAGCAATACCGCATTATGCGAATGCCAGAACAAACGCGGGCTAAGAAATCAGGTGAGGGGACGACAACACAAAAAGCGCGCGCTGAGCTTTGGCAGTTAGAGGGCGACGGCGAGACGGTATTGGTGCCCGAAAAGGTAACTGAGGCGACGCAAAAAATTGAAGCGCTAACGGGTTTACAGGTTGATCAGTTTCGCCAGGTCATGGTCTTGCCGCAGGGGCAGTTCCGCCGCCTACTTATGGCTGACTCTAAAGATCGGGAGCAGATATTTAGCCAGTTGTTTGAAACGGGCATTTATAAAAAAATTGAAGATAAATTAAAGCAGCGTGCTAGCCATATCGTAACTCAAGTAAGAACATTAGAAAATGAGCAGCAGGGTGTTTTACAAACCGTTGGCTTTGCAGAGGTTGACGCTTTAGAGGCTTCAATCGCTGAGGTCACGCCAGCGGTAGGGGCGTTAGCGACGTTAAAGTTGGCAAAAGAGGCTGCTTACCTGACGGGGCTTAGTGCACTCAATGAGGCGAAGGGGCTGGATGAAAACTTTGTAAAACTACAGGGTTTAAGCACTGAGCTAGATACGTTGGAGCGACAAAAATTTGACATAGAATCTAAAGAAAAACGGCTTAACCAAGCTGATCAGGCATCAAAAATAAAGCCTGCGTTTGTAGAGCAGGCAAGGCTTACATCTGAGCTTCACCGCGCAGTCCAAGCAAAGGATAGTGCTGACAAAACATGGCGGCAGCGAAGTGAGTCGCTTAAACAGGCGGTTCAAGCGCTTGAAAAAACACCCGCGCTAGATGATGAGAAAGATCAGCTTAAACAACGTATCGACTCATTAAAAAGCTATCGCGGGCGTACCGCCAAACTTCAAGAGGCGCAGCACGAGCTTAAACATGCCCAAGCGGCTTTCGATAGCAGCGCCTTTACCTATAAAGACAATATTCAACAAGTCACGCAGCTTAAACAGCAGCAGGAACAAGGCGAGCTTGAAAAAAAGCGGCTAGAGGCGTTATTGGAACATGAGGTTGAGGTTGCTGCTAAAACCCAAACGCTAGCACAGGCGGTAAAACTTAAACTGCGTTACGAGGAACTGCTGAAGCAAAAGATGGCGCAGGAAAAATTACTGGCTTCAACAAGAGTCATGGGTGAGGCCGCCGGAGATGATGAGGCGCGTAAAAAGACAGCGCTTGATGAGTTAACCATGAGATGGCACTCAGGGCAGGCGGCGATCTTAGCTTTGCAGTTAGAGCTGAATCAGCCTTGTGCGGTGTGCGGTTCACTAGAGCACCCGGCACCTGCCAAGTCTAGTGTCGACCTACCAACAGATCGCCTGCTTGAAACGGCAAAACAGGCACTTGAGGCGGCGCGCGCTAAACTTCAATCAGCGCGCGAGGACTACCGGGCGTTAAAGGCTCATTTAGATGGGTTGGAGCCACAGTTAGCAGAGTTACTGAGTCAATTAGGTGAGTTTGCCGGTCAATCACGGGAGCAGCTGCAGCAACAGTACCAAGTTACATCCGATCATCTAAAGGCGCTACAGCAAAGTCGCAAACAACTTAGCGCAATGGACGCACAGCTTGGTGCACTCAAACAAGCACTTGCTGTAGCCGATGAGAGCTCACAGCAAACGCAGCAGCAAAATAGTGAGCTGCAGGCACGGTTACAAAAACAGCAAACGCACGTTGAGCTGGCACAAAACGAACTACCGGTTGAATATCGTCAATCCAATCAATTAGAGTCTGACATTTCGACAGCGGTGTCTACACTGGAACGTCTAACCCAGCAAATTGACTCAATCAAACAGGCGCACATGGAGGCGAGTAAGCAGCACTCTACAGCCGAAGCCCATTTTGAAGGGTTAAAAAATCAGTGCGATACGCTTAATACAAATGCAGACGCTGCCATAAAAAAATGGCAAGAGGTACTCAATAAGAGTGTTTTTGTAGGAGGTGATGACTTTGCTCAGGCCGATATCTCTCTTGATGAACAAGCGCGCTTAAAAGAGGCTATTGCCGCTTACAAAGCACAGCGGCAGACGTTAACGGGTGCAATTCAAGAAAGAGAAAAAATCTTAGCCGGAAAACAGCGCCCTGATTTAATAGCGCTGCAAGTTGCGTTAGAGGCGGCGTTTGAATCAAAAAATCAGGCAGAGCAAGACTGGCAGCAAGCCGATAAAAAGCTAAACCACCTGCAAGAAGCCAAAAAATCGTTTGATAAACTAGCCGCGAAGCAGGCGCTTCATGAGCAAGAATATAAAGTGATCGGCACATTGTCAGATGTCGCTAACGGTAGCACCGGTAACAAAATTAGCCTGCAACGTTTTGTTTTAGGTGTGCTGCTAGATGGTGTGTTGCTTGCGGCAAGCTCACGGCTAACGCTAATGAGCAAAGGGCGCTACCACTTACTGCGTAAAGAGGACCGCGCCAAAGGCAATAAGGCGTCGGGTTTAGAGATGGAGGTAGAAGACACCTATACAGGCAAGCTGCGCGCTGTTTCAACCTTATCTGGCGGTGAGTCGTTTCTAGCCTCACTTTCACTAGCGTTAGGGCTTTCAGACGTGGTGCAAGCGTATGCGGGTGGTATTCGATTAGAAACGCTGTTTATCGATGAGGGGTTTGGTAGCCTTGACTCTGCTACGCTGGACTTGGCGATCAAAACACTTATTGATCTTAGAAACACCGGTCGCATGGTAGGGATAATCTCTCATGTGGCGGAGTTAAAAGAGCAGATCGCTATGCGCCTTGATGTGGTTAGCGGCAGGCAGGGCAGTAAAATTGAGTTGGTTTATTAGTCCACGGGAATGCCGCTAGGCACAGTCTCAGGCGCCCCTAGTCTGCCATAGAGCGACGCGTTGTCGGTGAGTGCATTAAGAAATGAGATCAATTGCGCAATGTCGGTGTCATTTAGCGCAGGCAAGTCGATGTCTAGGTACTGCTTCATTCTTGCCATTTCGCGCCTATCTTCATTGATAATGAAATCTGTTGTGCTTAGGTAGTCATCTTTAACCATTACCAATTGACGGCGATCATAGGTCTCAAAACTTTCTCTAGGTGAGAGATGGTGCTGAATAATCCCCTCAAGCGTTTTGTAAGCGCCATTATGACCATAAGGCGCAGATGCGGTTACATTACGCAGGCTAGGCGTTCGAAAGCGGTAGCTGTCTTCTAAGCGGTCTGTTTCATTAATTCTGCCACGATCGCGCGCGATGTGTTCAAAGCGGCGGGTTCGCCCCGGGCCAAAGTTGGGAAGCATTAACGCATGAAAGCCGTGGTCTGTTTGCAATGCGCCGCTATGACAGCTTGAGCAGTTGGCTTTGCCATAAAATAGCTTAAGACCTTGCTGCTGTTGTGCGCTTAATGCGGCCTGTTTGCCTTTTAAAAAAGCATCAAATGGACTGGCATCTGCGCGCCATTCAAACGCGATAAAGTCAGCCAGAGCATTGGCTACATGTACCATAGTGATATCTGAAGGCTGTTTGATGTCAGGGTAGGCGGCTTGAAAATATGGCGTGTAGTCGTTTATGGCGCGAATGCGCTTTTCAAGTATTGCCCAAACGTAATCGGGGCGGCGGCGCGTGGCCCCTGCAATTTGATTTTCGTTTCGCTCGCCCGCCATCTCTACAGGCGAGGTAACAGGAAACATCGCTTGTGCGGCTAATAAACTGTTCAATCCCAGCGGCAAAAACTCTTCTGCGGGCGTATTAAAGCCGCTTGGAAAAAGGGTATCAGACGATACGCGGCCATCGTGAAACAAGTGGGTAAATTCCTTAGCCCCTAAATTGAACAAGCCGGAGGCATTGCGCGGTACGCGCCGTTTCACTTTTGACTCACCCGCACCCGTAGTGCGTTTCTCCCCGAGGCCTACGCCACCTTCACCAATGCCTAGGGACAGTCCGTCCCCGCCAGCTAAATCATGATGGTGGCAGGTTGAGCAAGCGATATTTTGATTGCCACTAAGAACTTTATCGTAAAACAGTAATTGGCCAAGTTTAGCCGCGTTGCTGTTGAGGGGGCGATAATCGCTATCGCTTAGTGGCTGTGGCAACTCAGGCTTAGCATACAAAATACTTGAAAACGCCATGCAGGACAAAGCGATCAGTAGAGTGCATCGCAAGCGGGCCTTGGTGTTAGTTAATGATGCGCGCAGCTTGAGCAACTTACTTATTGCTGTCCTTGTTGGAATACGTTCACCCTGATAAATTGTCATGCAGAACCGTCCACTCACTACTTAAAATTCATCCTCTTTGGATACGCTAAGGATAACCCATGAAGCGATATATGTACCCGATTCCCACCGTCTTTATTTCAGTTATTTTCTTTTGCCTCAGGTCTTTAGGTATCTCAGTCATATTAGTGGGTTTGCTTTCACAAACAGCGTTAGCCGATGTTGAGAAGGGGCGACAGCTGATGGAGCAGAGCCGTTTTAGTGAGGCGATGCAAGAATTTTTACCGGCGGCGCAGGCGGGAAATGCTGATGCAGAGGAACTGATTGGCGTGATGTATGCCATGGGATTAGGGGTTGAGCGTGATGATCGGCGGGCCTTTGAATGGTATCTAAGGGCGTCGATGAAAGCACACCCCGGTGCTCAGTCAGGTATTGGTTGGTATTACGAGGTCGGGCGGGGCGTGAGTAAAGATTTAGTGCGCGCTTATCTGTGGTACGTGTTATCGGCGATTGGAGGCGACCCTGATGCGGCGATTAGTCAGGAGGAGGTTATTAAAAAAATGACTGTGGCGCAGGTAAAAGCCGCGCAAATTTTAATCGCTGATTATAAATCGCACCTCTATCCTTATGATTAAAAAAACGAGAATGAATGGGTGTTGGTCGTGTTGTTTTGTCCTCGTCAGTAATTTATTTAAAGCACTTTAAAGAACGCCGGTTAACGCTAAATTCAGTTTGACTTGCGCTTGGATGAAACCTAATATTCTTAGCAGTTGTATAGGTATTAGCGAATTTTAATATATCAACAAGTTATCGTATTCGCTAGAAAGTGACTTATTTTACTTAAAACTATATGCCCGTTTGTGACTACCCAGCGTCCGACCTCCCCTTAGTTGGGTAGTCTTTTTACGGCTTAATTCTATTATCTACTGATAGCAATAGGACCCTTTATTATGGAAAATTCAAACGCTGAACTGCTTGATAACATCAACGACGTAATCGAAGATTTTCGTGTCGCGATGCTGATCACCATAGGATCTGACAATGCATTAAATGCAAGGCCTATGTCAGTAGCGCATCACAACGAAGACACCGGTGATATTTACTTCATCACCAGCTCACTGACGGGTAAGACCGCCGAGATTGAGAACAACCCGCAGACAGGCATTACGCTGCAATCTAACACGCAGTTTGTATCTATGTCTGGACAAGCGACCGTGCTAAAAGATCATGAGATGATTCGTGACTTGTTTAACACGGCGTGGGAAGCATGGTTTCCTGAAGGGGCTGACCAAGAAGACATACGCCTGATCAAATTTGACCCTCAGGAAGGCGAGTACTGGGATATGTCTGGTTTGAGCGGTTTGAAATTCTTGTGGCGTACCGGAAAAGCTATTCTTCAAGATGAGAAGGTCAAGATGGATGACGACCCTGAGAGTCACGGTAAAGTCGATATGTAATTTTGTAGTGATCAAAAGACTTGATGAATGCCCTGCGTTTCTTGATTGAGACGTGGGGCATTTTTTGTTTTGTGGGGGGTTATATCGACGCCTATGGCAGGGTACTAAGACCTACAATCAGCGCCGTTTGCTGTATTGAAAGTATGTTAGTCGCCGTTCTTGTGGAACGAGCTGCATAAAAATATGCAGTTAGTAGTGAAAACGACACTGTGCGATTAAAACGGCCTCATTCTCGACTTTTTATACAATCCTATGTTCTGCTTCTAACTGTTCGATCGAACGGTTTAACCTTGCTGCATTTTTAGCGCTAGATGATAAATGAGCGGTTTCCATATAAGCATTGTATTCATCGAGTGAAATTAACACGGTGGGTGTTCCACTTTGTCGAGTGATCAGTATTGGCGTTCTGTCGCGCTCCACTTGATCCATGGTTTCGGATAAGTTTTTTCTGAACGTTGAATAATTTATTGCTTCCATCATTCACCTACTTAGTAAAATATTAAGTACAACTATTAGTACTCCAATGCTCTCGGAAGTGCAAGCACATCGATCTGAGCTAATGCTTGCCCTATACAGCTCTGATTGTTTTTATTAATATATCTTGGTATATTACAATTTTTATTGGCAGTGAGTGTAAACAATGTCTCAATCTGCAAAGCTATTTATGAATGGGCGAAGCCAAGCGGTTAGGCTTCCGGTTAATTTTCGTTTTGACTGCGATGAGGTTTTTATTCGTCGTGATGAGGCCACAGGTGATGTTGTCATCTCTAAAAAGCCTGACTCTTGGGATGGTTTTTTTGAGTTATTAGATAGCATCGATGTGCCTGATGACTTTATGCTTGAGCGCGATAATGATGAGCCTCAAGCGCGGGATTTATTTTAATGTCTACGCTCTACATGCTGGACACAAACACCGTTAGTTATTTGATCAGGGGTAAGCCTCCCGCAATAAAGAAAAGGTTACAGCAAGTTTCTATGCGCCACGTCTGCATCTCAGCAATCACCGAAGCGGAGCTACTCAGAGGAGTGCTTAAGAAGCCAGAAGCAACCATGCTATCTAAACTAATAAACGCGTTTTTGCTAAGAGTCGATGTTTTGCCGTGGGACTCTGAAGTTGCTGCTGCATATGCCCGTTTACGCACGCTATGTGAAAAAGAAGGCAAGTCATTAGCTAATATGGATATGCTGATTGCCTCTCATGCGGTTGCGGTTAATGCGACGTTGGTTAGCAATGACAAAGCCTTTTATCAGCTGAGCCATCACATTTCACTAGAGGACTGGGCGGTGTAATGGATCTTCAAAGATTGCTGATGAGTAAGCCGGTATTATTAACGGAGGCGGGGGGATGAATGCTTTAGTTAAAGGTAGGTCAGTACACTTTGATGATAGGCACCTGAGTGTAGAGCTTGATGATGGACGGGTAATATCAACGCCCATGGAATGGTACAAAGAACTTCAATCAGCGCCGTTTGCTGAATTGAAAAATTACAATTTCATTTGCTGCGGAACAGGTATTGAATGGCCCGAGTTGGATTGTCAGTTGAGTATCGTGAATATGTTGGTTTATAAAGGTGGGCCTAAGCCATCCAATTCATCTAGCATGCGCAAAGCCTGTTTAGAATTACCTCGTAACTGAGCGGCAACAAACCATTGTTTGGTTTCTTCTTTGGCCAACGCATGTAAGGCTAAGTCAAGCATTAACTCATTTAAGCTAACCTCACGAGTTTTAGCCATTCTCTTGAGCCTCTCAACCATGTCATCTGGCAGCTGAATAGATAAATTTGTCATGACTCTAAGAACACCAGTCTTCAATAATTGTTGTAGTGGCCTATGATAGATGGATCTTAGGCACATATAAAGTATATGCCCGAGCGGAAATATAGTGGTGATGGTTCGTTGTTAGTTGAAATTATGGAGTGTATTCCCTATTATTTATGCAAATATAGGAATCGATTCCAATGATAAGTCAATTACTTGCGACTCAGAAGCGTTTGCTTATTGCTACAGATACAAGAGCTATAGTCAAATCTGGTGTACGACAAATCAAGCGGCATCCTGTTTCTGATTCGTTTCTTGCTTAATTCCGTTGGTAAATTTAGCCCCTATGATGACATCAGCAAGATGTTTATACCCTCGTAATCGTTGCCAGCGTTTCTGGGCGGTTTCAATGAGCTTAAAAGCCATTGCTAATGTTGTGTTTCGGCTGCCACAGTTCTTGCTCCGTGTTGTCCTCAATCTGACCGTTGCAAAGACAGACTCTATCGGGTTCGTTGTCCGTATATGCTGCCAATTCTCAGCAGGGAAACTATAAAACGCCAGCATGGATTCCTTGTCTTTGACCAGGCAATTCATTGCTTTTGGGTACTTGGCACTAAACCGTTCTAGGCAATCTTCATAGGCTTTTTCCGCCGCTTCTCGTGTTTCGGCACCCCAGATGTTATGCAGCACCTCCTTCACTTTAGGCTGCATGGCTTTAGGGAGTTTTTCCATCACATTAGCGGTCTTATGTACCCAGCAGCGTTGCTGGCGAGTATGAGGCCAGACTTTACCCAGTGCCTTCCAAAAGCCCAAGGCTCCGTCGCCGACCGCTAACTCAGGCGCAACCTTCAAGCCACGTTGAGTCAGGCTTAGCAGGGTTTCTTCCCAGCTAGCCGCCGATTCTCTATAGCCATCACTGAGCGCAATCAACTCTTTATTACCCTGCGCATCAGAGCCAATAATCACCAGTAAACACAGCCGATCATCCATCCGTACATTGCTGTGTATCCCATCAGCCCAAATATACACGTAACGCTTATGACTCAGGTCTCGCTGATTCCAGGCCTGGTAATCTTGCTCCCAGCCTTGTTTCAATCGGCTAATGGTGCCTGCTGATAAACCACCCGCCTGTTCGCCCAGTAAGTGCTTGAGTGACTCTGAAAAATCACCCGTTGAGATACCTCGTAGATAAAGCCAAGGCAGGAATTCCTCAATGCTTTTCGTCCGCTTGAGGTAGGGCGGAATCAACGTGCTGTTAAACTTGATGCCTGTCTGAGAACGATCCCGAGTTTTGGGGACCTTAACCTCGATATCACCAAGACCTGTTTGCAAAGTTCGCTCTGGCAAGTAGCCATTACGAACCACGGTGGCTTTTTCTCCCTCAGGATTGTGCTGGATAAGAAAGCTGGCGATCTCTGCCTCAATGGCTTGAGCTAACAACTGTCGTGCTCCATTTTTTAGAATGGTTTGTAAAGGGTCTACAGACTCTGGTTTATTTAGTGGGATAACATTACTATCACTCATGGTGGTGTTCCTCTGTTTGGTTGTTGATCCGTCCAAGATCAGCCAACAGGTTACACCGCTATCTTTTTCATGTCATACACCAGAAATGACTATACCTCTACCGCTCACTAAGCCTGTGGATTTTGTCTTCACTAGATCTGCTAAAGATGACTCATCAATAACTTTATTTCTGAATGACTTCAAAAAGTCATAGCACCTAGGTTGCTCTTCGATCTCTAAATATGCACAGGTTTTTTCAAATGCGGACTTATGTGTCTCAGCTTTCAATCCTTCTTGCAGAAAGAGGTCAAATTCTTTTAAAGATCTGGCCCGCTCAGCCAATTCATACAATTCTGCAACTTTGTCACTGGATGTAAAAATGAACTCAGATGATGGGTTTGTCCTTAATAAGCGGTATGCATCACCCAGGATTCCCCTGTTATTCAAGGTTGCGAGCGGCCAATGTCCTTTATTTGTATTCTGGCGTTTAACTTGGTGAAACTCAGTAATGGCCGATTTCTGCAAGATGAATTCCACAGCATCCCACTCTTCACCAATTTGCTCAATGTGGATACTGTTTGCTTCTTCGCTCAGTATTTGCAACAGGCAATACACTGTCCCTAAAGCTTCGTAACGATTACCTGCTTTATCGGCGTCTCCTCCTGGGAAGGGCATAGTTTCCTTGTTGCAGTTACTGGGGTGATAATTATACGTGATGAGGACTCCTGTTGGTTAATTAACACTTCTAGCTTATTTTTGAGGTGGTCAGAGTAATTTTCTTTCCATCTCGCATTGGGTTTCATCTATGGTCCTTTACACCATAAATATATCATGCAATACTCAGACCGATGAAAGCAAATAAAGTCATTCATATTAAAGAAGCCTACGGTGCAGGGTTTATTGAAGTTGTGATCTGGAATATTCCAGCCCCGATTCCACCTTCGGAGCATTCGTATAAGTACGGGTTGGTTTACATCGTTGAGGGTAAGCGAGTCGTTGGCTATGACAATGAACGGGGTAAAGGTGACCACAAACATTTAAATGATGAAGAACTGCCTTATATTTTCAGCAGTCCCGCACAGTTAATGGCCGATTTCATGGAAGACATCGAAGGAGTAGAGCAGTGAGCAATAACATTCTAAGAATAAACGTTGGCGCAGACGTAAAATCCACACTGACTCTGGCTCAGCAGGCGATGGAGCAACTAGCGGTTGGCGAACAACCAGCATCTTACTTTGGCGTCGGCTTTAAAAACGTTAGCCAAATGCTGGGTGTGTTCACCGAAAAGCGTTGGGATCTATTAGCCGCCCTTCGTGAAAATGGCCCAACTAGCATCGCGGAGTTGGCGCGTGTAGTGAAGCGTGATTACAAGAACGTTCACAACGATGTTGAGCGTCTTACGGAGTGGTTGGCTATCGAGAAAAATGAGCAGGGAAAGATATTCACTCCCTACGATGAAATCATTGTAGATGTACACCTGCCAAGGCAAAAAGCGGCTTAATTAAAGATTACTTAAACGCCATATAGGCATCCACAAAAAAAGCCTCCTTAACAGGTGATTTTTCCAACCGCTGAAAGCCAACATCTAATAGCATCCCCATAAACTCCTTTTCATCAAGAGGATATGTTTGTGTAACGCTGGTTGTTTCCTCTTTACTTAAAAGATTGGTGATGAGGCTGGTGGTTGTTCTTAGCTGAGTTTCAGGGTCGTATGACACGGTGGTTTTAGTTTTCACGGTTAGGTTATCTGTCGCCGTGTAGGAGTAGGGTTGTTCTGGTCTGGCTTTGTCCGGTTTGGGCAGGTCGATATATAACAAACCCTCATCTGCAACTTTACTAAACATACCGCGCAGTGCTTCGTGCATTGCGGTTAAAGCAGACTGCCGACTAATGAGCGTCTCATCTTTATAAGCAGCCATAAACAATAAGGCGTTTCCCCGACACAGCACCGCGTCATAGGTATAAGGAACCCTAAGGGGCAGTTGTTGCCAAGTCGACAGGTAAGTAGGAATAGTGAGGTTTTCTGAAAAACGTTTGGCATTAAAAAACGCCAACATGTCAGCAGAGCCATCTGAATAGCTAACATTCAAATGCTGCCGTTTAAAATCCAGTGCTGTGAAGCCTGTTCTGCCGGCGCAGTCTAAAATAGTTTTAACACCTTGGGACTCTAGTAAGTCTGCGAGTGCTTGCGCGTAGTGTTCACCCCAGAGGTCTCGCGCTTGAATATCCCAAATACTAGCGAACGCTTGCATGCTGCTTAGTTGGTTGCTCATCCTTGATGCACCCAGTTGTTCAGAGACTCGCCAGTCTATCTGCATCTGCTAACAGTCACTAGTGAACGATAGGTTTTTGTATAAACATTGTCGACTGTTACTATTGCTTCAGGAAAAATACGACAACCAATGGAAATCTTATGAACACATCTCAGCACTACATTAACGGCCAATGGACAGACTCTCAAGGCGGTCAGGCGCACGATGTTATTAACCCCTCTACCGAAGCGGTTGCCGCGACAATTACGCTAGGGAGTGAGGCAGACACTAACGCTGCCGTGGCTGCGGCTAAAGCGGCGTTCGATAGTTGGAGCAGCACCAGTAAAGCGCAGCGTTTGGAGTATCTTAACGCGTTGGCTGGGCAGTACGAAAAACGCAGTGAAGAAATGGCCACCGCTATTTCTACTGAGATGGGCGCGCCGATTGATATGTCGCAAGCCTCACAAGCCGCTGCGGGCATTGGTCATTTGAAAACGGCAATTGGTGAGCTGGAAAAGTTTGAGTTTGAGCGGGGGTTAAATGATCAGGCACCCAATGACCGTATTCACTACGAGCCGATTGGTGTGACGGCACTAATTACGCCATGGAACTGGCCAATGAATCAGGTCATTTTAAAAGTGGCGTATGCGCTAGGCACGGGCTGTACCTGTGTACTCAAGCCTTCTGAAATTGCACCGTTGTCATCGTTACTGCTTGCCGAGATGATTGATGCCGCAGGGTTCCCCGCCGGCGTATTTAACTTGGTTAATGGCGATGGTGTGGGTGTGGGAAGTCAGCTTTCAGCACATCCGGATGTGGATATGGTGTCATTTACCGGCTCAACACGGGCAGGTGTATTAATCAGTAAAGCGGCGGCCGATAGCATTAAGCGCGTTAGTTTAGAGTTGGGTGGAAAGGGGGCGAATATCGTCTTTGCAGATGCCGACGGCGGCGACTTTGAAAAAGCGGTCGTGCGCGGTGTGCGTCACTGCTTTAACAATACGGGTCAGTCCTGTAATGCGCCGACACGTATGTTAGTGGAGCGCAGTATTTACGATCAGGCGGTGCAAGCGGCGATTACGACCGCCAACAAAACGCAGGTAGGCGTTGCTAGTGACGAGGGTCGCCACATCGGTCCGGTTGTGAGTCAGATGCAATTTGATAAGATTCAAGCGTTGATTCAGGTTGGGATTGACGAAGGGGCAAAGTTGGTTGCAGGCGGAACTGGTAAGCCAGAAGGCTTTGAGCAGGGTTATTTTGTTAAACCAACCATCTTTGCTGAGGTAAACAATCAGATGCGTATCGCACGCGAGGAAGTATTTGGTCCGGTATTGACCATTATTCCGTTTGATACAGAAGAGCAGGCGATCGAGATTGCCAATGATACGCCATATGGTCTGACCAATTATCTGCAAACCAGCGACAAAGCGCGACTGCAGCGCGTCGCACGAAAACTGCGCTCAGGCATGGTGGAGATTAATGGTCAGTATCGCAGTAGCGGGTCGCCGTTTGGTGGTTACAAGCAGTCGGGTAATGGTCGCGAAGGCGGCGTTTGGGGGCTAGAGGATTTTCTTGAAGTGAAAGCAATCGGCGGCTGGGAAGCTTAAAAATAAGCTGGGGTGTCGTAATAGACGCCCCAGATATCAACAATGGAGTATGACAATGATATTTCACATTGCTGAAAAATCAGTATGGGAAGCTTGCGAAAAACGTGACAGCTATGCGCCCAGTGAGTATGTAAGCGAAGGCTTTATACACTGCTCAAAGCTTTCACAGGTTGAGAAAACAGCCAATAACTATTACAAAGGCCGAGATGATCTGGTCTTGTTGGCGATTGATCCAGAAAAACTGGACGCTGTGACTCGATACGAAAGCTCAACTGGAGGAGAAAACTTTCCTCACGTTTATGGCGAGCTCAACAAAAGCGCAATCACCGAAGTGATCGATTTAAAATGGAGCGCTCAACAGGAGCTGTTGGCATTTGAGGTCGTCAGCTAAAGTCGATGTCTACCATGAGTTGATCGGGCAGTTCCTCTAGCGCTTTTTGCACATCTCTAGACTTGATATCGCTTGGGATGCTCAGCTTGAGTTTTGCGTAAAACAGGGTTTCAGAAGACATTGGGGCAGGGCGTTGCTCGCTGTGTAGCTCTTCAATATTAACAGACAAGCCTGCAAGCTGATTGGTGATTGCATTGACGATACCCGGCGCATCTTGACCTAATACTTCAATTACTAGCGTCTCACCCGCTTCGGCGTGCGCGCTATCGAGTACTGTTTCAATCGCAATCTCAATACCGTCATCTTGAAGGGAGTTTAAAGCGGCGATCAGCTCGTCGGCTTGGCCTTCAGGGACAGACACCTTTAGCAGGCCTGCAAACTTTCCTGCGAGGTGGATCATGCGGCTGTCTGACCAACTACCCGCGTATTCATTGATCACATCAGATAACGTTTTTACTAATCCAGGCTGGTCGTCGCTTAACACGGTCAGTACGAAAGATATATTCATGGTAAGCCTCATCTGATAATTCTAGAGATTCATAGTGACATAAGTTCGATGAATCCCCTATTAGGAAACAGTAAGGTTGCGATATATTTATTGTAGGTAAGGCTCTACAATCGTAGTGAGTCAGTGCCGCTGCCGCAGGTACGCTCACCAAACATAGATATAAAAACTTCAGCCTAGTTGGGAACTAACATTATGGAAACATTTAACAAGCCATTTACTCAACAAGAGCCAATACCTGAAGCGGGAATTGAGCGAGCCGTTGAAATTTTGCGCAGCGGACGCATACACCGCTACAACACATTGCCCAATGAAATTTCTGAGGCGGAGTTACTAGAAAAAGAATATGCCGAGCACTTAGGCGTCCCCTACTGCCTTGCCTGTGCCTCTGGCGGGTATGCGCTGCATGTTGCACTTAAAGCTGCTGGAATAAAGCCTGATGAGCCGGTGCTGACCAACGCATTTACACTAGCGCCGGTTCCTGGTGCAATCAATAACGCTGGCGGGCAGGCTGTCTTGGTTGAAATCGATGAGAACTACTGTGTTGATCTTGAGCATCTTGAAGCGATGATGAAAAGCACTAAAAGCCGTTTTTTTATGATGTCGCACATGCGCGGTCACTTGGCTGATATGGACGCCGTTGTAGCGCTTTGCGCTAAGTACGACGTGATGCTTATCGAAGACTGCGCGCATACGATGGGTGCTAGTTGGAACGGCAAAAAGTCAGGAACCTTCGGTAAAATAGCCTGCTTTAGCACACAAACTTATAAACACATCAACTCAGGTGAAGGGGGTTTCTTAACCAGCGATGACCCCGAAATTATGGCCAAAGCAATTATGCACTCTGGCTCCTATATGCTATTTGAGCGCCATGGGGCTGCGCCTGAAAAAGCGGTGTTTGACGACATTAGACTAGATACCCCCAACTACAGCGGCCGCATGGATAATCTTCGCGCCGCGATTTTACGATCTCAACTTCCCGAATTGGAAGCGCACTGCGAGCGGTGGAATGCGCTGTATCGTGCAGCTGAAACAGCATTGGCTGAGATTGAAGGGGTTAAGCTGTCAGTACGCGCTGAGAAAGAGCACTATGTCGGTAGCTCGATTCAATTTCGCCCGATGGCGTTGAGTGCCGAGCAAATTCCTGAATTCATCGCGCAATGCGCCGCACGCGGTGTCGAGCTCAAATGGTTCGGTAACGCTGACCCGCAGGGTTTTACCAGCCGTTTTGATAGCTGGCGTTATTTGGGTGAGGCACCTGAGCTGCCAAACACACTCGCAATTTTAGCCAATACGTTTGATATGCGCATACCACTGACATTTGATGAAAGCGATATTCAGCTGATTTGCACAATCATTGGTGAAGTATTGCATAAGGTCGTCAGTGGTAAATGACCCACTCACTCACTGAATTATTCGACGGTGTTGTAAAATTGGTAAGAGGTTTGTACTCATGTTGAAATACGATAAGGCTGCCGCACAAAATATAGAACGCAGCTACAGCACGCCAGACATTGCCAGGCAGCGTTTGCAAACTTTAAAAGCGCTGGCATTAAATACCGGCGAACATGTTGTAGATGTTGGCTGTGGTACAGGCTTCTTGATTAGTGAAATGGCTTCGGTAGTGGGTGAAACAGGCCGTTTAACGGGCGTTGATTTTAGTCAAGATATGTTGGATGTCGCCATTAAGCGCTGTGAGTCTTTGCCGCAGGTTAGCCTACGACAAGGCAGTGCCATAGACCTGCCTTTAGATGATGCTTGCTTTGATGCGGCGACATGTACGCAAACATTGCTGTATGTGCCAGACGTTGACCGCTCAATCGCAGAGCTTGCCCGTGTTTTAAAAATAGGGGGACGTTTAGCGATTATAGAAACGGATTGGAATGGTGCTATTGTTAATAGTGCCGATCCTGCGATGACGCAGAAGATTTTTCAATCATTTCAAAAGCCTATCCCTAATCCCAATTTACCGACCAAACTGAGCCCTATGTTGCGTGAGCATGGTTTTGGCGCAATCAATATTGAGGCGATACCCATTGTAAACACCGGCTATACCTCGGCCAATTTTTCGCCTAGTGTGATTACATGGGCGTCTAATATGGCAGTGCTTGAAAAAGACATCAGTCGACAGGAAGCGGCGGCTTGGGTGGCTGATTTGGAAGCTAAAGCTGAAAGAGGTGAGTATTTCTTTTGTGTTAATCGCTTTTTATTTAGTGCGGTGAAAGTTCAGTAGGGGCCGAATCTAGTCTTTAATCTCGCCTAACATTGATTAGATGGCGGACGCCTGTAGTGCACGTGTGATCATTTCATCATCCGCATTACCGCCTGACACAACGCAGATGACTGTGTCGCCAGATAGAGCATCGCCATGATACAACGCCGCCGCTAAAGCGACGGAGCCGCCGGGTTCTGCAACAATTTTCAACCGGCGAATCGCGTGCCCCATGGCGGTTAATGCTTCCTCGTCGGTTACCGCAATGCCGGGGTTACATAAACGGCTGATAATGGGAAATGTCAGCTCACCGGGTGCGGGCGTGACGATAGCATCGCAAATCGAAGGCGGTGGATTGTCAATAAACTGACGCTTCCCTGACGCCAATGAGCGTATTACATCATCGTAGTGTTGCGGTTCTACTGGTCTTACTTTTAGGTCAGGTGCGGACGTTGCTAACGCCATAGCAATGCCTGAGGTTAGTCCGCCGCCACCGCAGCAAACTAATACATCCGCTTGCGTCACACCCAATGCCGCGGCTTGCTCTGCAATTTCTAAACCGCAGGTACCCTGACCGGCCATTACCTCTGCATTGTCGTAAGGCTTAATCAGTGTCAGTCCACGCTGTGTGGCGAGCTCGACGCCAAGCTTTTCTCTATCTTCACCACCTGGGCGGTCATAAAGAATGACTTCAGCGCCTAGTTTTTTTGTATTGGCTATTTTTAGTGCAGGGGCGTCATTGGGCATAATAACCACCGCAGGGATGCCGGCTAATTGAGCGGCTAATGCGACTCCCTGCGCATGATTACCCGATGAAAATGCCAGTACGCCACGCTTGCGAGTGGCCTCATCGATAGCAGAAACAGCCGACCATGCACCGCGAAATTTGAAAGAGCCGGTGCGTTGTAAGCACTCTGCTTTAACTAATACCCGTCGCCCTGCAATGTCATTAATAAACGGGCTTTCCAGCAGCGGCGTAATCACTGCATGGCCTGTTAAACGCTTTGCAGCAGATTCAACACAGGCAAAATTGATCGCATCTAGCATTGGAATCTCTCTTATTCGTCATGACGTGGTGCCTGAAGATTACACTTGCATAGCGGGGAACTCAATCTCTGTTGAAATAGCGAGCAGCGTCCGGTAACAATGTTTAATCCCGTAATTGATAAGAAAAGTCTGTCTTAAAATAGGGTTAGTAAATTTCTGTTTGAGCAACTATATTTATACCACCTAACTGAAACTAACAAGAGGGCAAATCATGCATTACATAGACGGCACAGTGCTGGCAGTACCTAAAGAAAACAAAGCAATTTACATTAAACATGCACTTGAAGCGGCCAACATTTTTAAGGAGCATGGTGCAATCGGCTTGGTGGACTGTTGGGGAGATGATGTGCCGGAGGGTGAAGTCACCTCTTTTCCTTTAGCAGTGAAGCTTAAAGAGGATGAAGTTGTGTGCTTTTCATGGATCACATGGCCCTCCAAAGCTGTGCGGAATGAGGGGATGCAAAAAGCCATGGAAGACCCCCGATTAGCGCCGGATGTGAATCCGTTCCCTTTTGACGGCGAGCGTATGATATATGGAGGGTTTAATGTCATCGTCGATGAATGAATAGTAAGATGATTAGATATCTGTTGTTAGCCGTGACAGCTGCATTGCTCAGCGCTCCTGCCTTGGCACGTGACCGCATTTACCTGTTGGCGGGCCAATCTAATATGATGGGGCTTGCTTGGAGCAAAAACCTGCCTCCGGCTTATAAAGTAACGCCGCCCAATGTGTCGTTTTTCTATAAAGGCAGTCCGCGTAAATTGGCTCAAGGCAAGCACATCGGTCCAGAGGTGAGCTTTGCGCACGCGGTGTCCCGAGCGTTTCCCAATGACCACCATATCATCGTCAAGTATGCGGCAACGGGGAGTCACATTCGGCAGTGGTTTCCAACAGAGCGCTATTACCCCGCCATGATGCGTCAGTTAGGCTTTTCGGTACCACAGAAAAACCCAAGCATTGAGGCGATGATATGGATGCAGGGTGAAGGCGATACGTTTAACAAACAGCGTGCTTCACAATATGCCAGAAATTTGACTTACTTTATTCGTGCCTTACGCTACGACCTGAAAGCGCCGAAGCTACCGTTTATCATGGGCGTGATTGACCCGATCGGGCGAGATTTTCCGGAGGTTAGTTTGGTGCAACAAAAGCAGCGAGAAGTGAATGCTTCGGTGGCTAATACCTACCTTATTCCTGCCGAGGGCATTGAGAAAATTTATGACAATATTCATTTTAATGCATTAGGTCAGTTGGCTATGGGCAAGCGTTTTGCGCACAAATATATAACTTTATCTCGCTCAATGGGAAAGTAATGTTGATATACGCTTCACTGAGTAGTAGCTTAACGGGTTACTTTCAACCCTAGGAGTAATCATCATGACGCTAAAAGCGAATCTTACTAAGTTGGCAATTGCCAGCGCTATCACCGCCTGTTTTCTTAGCGCTCCGCTAACAGCATTTTCTGCCACCCACCCCATTACCGGTGAAGAGTTAGCAAAAGAGCAAACCTACACCTACCGCTTATTGGATGGAATTCCAACTTTAGACCCTCAGCTTATCGAAGATGTGGATGGCTCAATTATTTCACGTGATCTTTTCGAAGGTTTGTTGAATGAAGATGATGAAGGTAAGATCATCCCAGGTGTTGCACGAAGCTTTGAAGCCTCTGAAGGCAATACGGTTTATACCTTCAAATTACGTAAATCCAATTGGTCAAATGGCGACCCTGTCACGGCAAATGATTTTGTTTATGCATGGCGCCGCGCAATTGACCCTAAAACGGCGTCCCCATACAAGTGGTATATGGAGATCATGTCGATCAAAAACGTCAAGGCCGTTGGCAAAGGTGAAATGAAACCTGAAGCACTGGGTGTTGAGGCGGTTGATGATTACACGCTAAAGGTGACCTTAGACAAGGCGCTGCCGTATTTTTCGAACATGGTGACGCACACTACAACCTTCCCAACGCATCAGGCAACGGTTGAAAAGCACGGCGACAAGTGGACGCGACCAGAAAACATGGTGTCAAACGGGGCTTACAAATTAACCGAATGGGTACTTAAAGAGCGCTCAGTTCGCGAACGCAACACGCAGTACTGGAATAACGATGCGACTATTATCGACAAGGTTGTGTCGTTAGTGATTAGCGATGAAAACGTCGCACTTACGCGTTATAAGGCCGGTGAGTTAGATAAAACAGAGATTCCTGCAGGTCAGTATCCTGCACTGAAAAAGTCTCATCCAGATGAGGCATTCTCATTCCCAAAGCTGTGTAACTATTACTACACTTTTAATATTTCTGACAGCGACAAAGCACCGAAAGCTTTTAAAGACGTGCGTGTTCGCAAAGCGCTTTCTTACGCTGTCGATCGTGATGTGATCGTAAATAATGTCTTAAAAGGCGGTCAGTACCCGGCTTATACCTTCACACCGGGCGCGACTGCCGGTTTCTCGGTGCCAGACGTTGAATATGCATCGTGGACGCAGGCAGAGCGTGATGCAAAAGCGGTTGCACTACTAGCAGAGGCAGGCTATGGCAAAGATAACCCACTAAAGTTCGACATGCTTTACAACACCAGTGAAGACCATAAAAAAGTTGCAACGGTACTGTCGCAAATGTGGAAGCAAAAGCTAGGTGTTAACGCGGTGCTAGCTAATCAGGAGTGGAAAACGTTTCTTGATACGCGCAGTAAGCAAGGCTTTGAATTAGCCAGAGGTGCGTGGTGTGGGGATTACAATGAAGCGTCGACTTTCCTTGATCTGCTTAAAACAGATGGCGGCTCAAATGACGGTAAGTTTACGAATGCAGACGTTGATAAGCTAATGAATGATGCGCAAACCAGCGACAACGCCAGTGAGAAGTACACTAAAGTTGAGCAGATACTGGCTAACGAAATGCCGGTCATTCCTGTTTACCACTACACTGGAATACTCATGTTGAAGCCTAACTTTAAAGGCTGGCCTTTCAAGAACGTCCAGCAGACGACCTACAGTCGTAATTTTTACAAAATAGCAAAATAAATTAGTCGTCTAGTCAATGAGGGTAAAGCGCGGCTTTACCCTCATTGCTTACTGGGAGTAGTATTTTTTGTTTGAACGGGTAGAGATTCAGCTTGTAAAGATAATTCCCCATAAACTGACTCCCAGGCTGCTAACAGTTCTTAAAAATATCCTCATCTTCATCAGCGACGTAAATGTATCCGGTGATGGGTATCTCAGGAAACAGTACCTCACCAGCGCTGCAGTGACCTGCAATAAAGTCCATGGTGTCTAAAATAACATTGTATTTTTTCTCATCAGGGTCTTTTTCATGATGCAGGCGAAATGAATCAAAAAGCGTGTACATGACTGTTTGCGACATATCTTCTGACTTAAAGGCCATTGCCAACTCATGTAGGCTGTCCCCACCTTTTACTGAGGCCAGTGCTGCTGTTATTCGCTGTTTTTCAATGTCACTCATGGGTATTTATGACTGTTGGCTCTATAACTGACATATGATATTGCATTCTTTTTTGCTAAACGCATCTGAAATAATTTTGAATTTTTCACGATACGTTTTTGATGCTGTTTTACCATACCCACTCAGTAGGGTTAAGATCGCTTGCCGACTTGCTATGGGGAGAATCGATGCCATCGCAGGGGCAGCCTTTATTGCTGATTCTAATAAGGGGTCTTTAAAAGAGGCGTTTAGTGCCTTATCGCCCAAGCTCATTAGCACTCCGCTATAAAGTTGCAAGGTGCCCGAGCGCATTTTATTTACGCCGCCCACTCGAACCTGTGTTCGCTGCTTCGGAGGCAGCGATGCCCAGAACGGTTCAACTAGAGTCGACTGAATCGCCAAGCATTCAACAAGGAACGGGTAAAATACCGTAAGCTCATCTTGGTATTTAATGGAATTTTCTGCCATTAAGGTAGAGACTTTCAATTGCGTTACTTTGGGCGAGTCTGACTTTTTTATAACTGACGCCATGCCATGCAGCATATAGGTCATACCAAGCTGGTTGGCTTTACCGCAAACCCCCACTAAGTCACCAAAACTGTTTAACGTGTATTTTTTAGCTGTCAGTGCCGACTGATCTTTTGATAGCTTTTCTAAGAGGTCAGCCGTCGTTTTGTTTTTAATCCGTGGCAACTTGCCCGTAACGTTCTCTTTTTTTATGAGCGCTTCAAATGCGCCGCTGTTGGCTAAGTAGCTTTCGATCTCTATTGACGCTGCGTGTGTTGATTGCATAATCAACGCCGTTATAAGTACAATAAAATATCGCATGTAATTCCTTTATTTTGTGTCACTCACGTTTAAATAAACAGTATAACAAATCGCTCTTTTATGTAATATATTTGGCGGATAAACCTATTTAGGGAGTAAGATATCTCACTTCACCCAATAAGGTGACGTCAAAACAGGACTTTTATGTTTAGTTTCATTATCCGGCGATTGTTATCTGCAATTCCCACCTTACTTATTCTAATTGTTATCTCATTTGCACTCATGCGGATGGCACCAGGGAATCCATTTTCCACTGAGCACATGCCACCTCCTGAGGTAATGGCGAATCTAGAAGCTAAATACGGTCTTGACCAACCGTGGCCCGTGCAACTGTGGAGCTACCTAAAAGGCATCGTATTTCATTTTGATTTTGGTCCTTCGTTTAAGTACAAAGATCAAAGCGTTAACGCCATTATTGCGCAAGGTTTCCCCGTTACACTAACCTACGGGATATGGGCGTTTGTCGTGGCGGTGGCGGTGGGTTTGAGCTTAGGTATTACCGCGGCGATTAAACAAAACACTCTCTTTGACTATCTTGCTGTTGGGATATCCATTGGCGCTCAGGTGTTGCCAAACTTTGTTATGGCGCCCATCTTGGTGCTTATTTTTACGCTGTGGCTGGGTTGGTTACCCGGCGGCGGTTGGAACGGCGGGCAGTGGCAATACGTCATTATGCCGGTAATTGCACTCTCAACCAGCTTCATGGCAAGCATTGCGCGGATCGCTCGCTCATCGATGCTAGAGGTTTTAAATTCTAACTTTATCCGCACCGCAAAAGCCAAAGGGCTTCCTATGCGAAGCATTATTTTCAGGCATGCGTTAAAGCCTGCGCTGCTACCGGTGATTTCCTATCTTGGGCCAACCTTCGTCACCATGATTACAGGGTCTGTCATCATTGATATTTACTTTAGCACGGGAGGGCTGGGGCAGTTCTTTGTCGATGCGGCCTTAAATCGTGATTACTCCTTGTTGATGGGTGTCACCATTTTGTTCGGTGTGATGACTATTTTGTTCAACGCGGTGGTGGATATTCTCTATGCTTGGCTTGACCCTAAAATTCGTCTGTAGGAGGCTGTAATGTTATTTGGTAAGCAAATATTAAGCGCCACAGCAGACCATGCTGCGATAAAAGGGCGTTCACAGTGGCAAGATTCATTGGCGCGCTTTAAACGCAACAAAGCGGCGCTGGTGAGTCTTTTTGTATTAATTGTGATGATCATAATCGCCTTCGTTAGTCCCTATTTTGCCACGTGGGACTATGAGACGATTGACTGGGCTTTGTTAGGAAATGCCGCCACGCAAGGGGCTCCACAGATCGCCAACGGTCACTATTTTGGTGTGGATGACTTGGGGCGGGATATTTTCGCGCGTACCATGCAAGGCACGCAGATATCGTTGATGGTAGGACTGGTAGGAACCATCGTGGCCGTTATCGTTGGGGTGACTTTTGGTGCAACGGCGGGTTATATAGGCGGCCGTACCGATAACATTATGATGCGGTTTGTAGATATCTTGATTTCGATTCCTTATATGTTCATCGTTATTATTTTGTTCGTCGTCTTTGGGCGGACTATCTACATTTTATTTATTGGCTTAGGGCTGTTTTCTTGGATGGAAATGGCGCGGATTGTCAGAGGGCAAACCCTCGCACTTAAGCATAAAGAATTTGTTGAGGCGGCCGTGGCGTCAGGGGTGAGTGACACCAAAATTATTTTCCGACATATCATCCCCAATTTGCTTGGTATTGTGGTGGTTTACACCTCGCTGCTCGTGCCGCAGCTTATCTTGCTTGAGAGTTTTATCTCATTTTTAGGCTTAGGGATTCAAGAGCCGCTGACGTCATGGGGCGCGCTTATTAGTGACGGTGCAGGCACCATGCAATACGGCACTCTTTGGCAGCTCGGCTTTCCGCTGGCCTTTTTTATTGTTGGCCTGTTTTGTTTCTTTTTTATTGGCGATGGTTTGCGCGACGCCTTCGACCCTAAGGATCGCTAATGACGACTCAACAGATAGACACCATCCTTCGCGTTGAAGACTTGCATGTGGCTTTTGATACGCCTGACGGCTCGGTAGAGGCGGTTAAAGGGGTGAGTTGCCACGTTAACCGTGGTGAATGCTTAGGTATTGTTGGCGAGAGTGGTTCGGGTAAAAGCCAAACCTTTATGGTGGCGATGGGGCTGCTGGCCAATAACGGTCACGCACGCGGTAACATCCATTTCCAAGGCCATGACCTGCTGACCCTATCGACCAAAGAACTCAACCATGTGCGCGGTCGCAATATGTCGATGATCTTTCAAGATCCGTTGACTTCATTGACGCCTCATATGACCGTATTGGCGCAAATGCGTGAAGTGGTTGATTTGCACATGGGCCTGAGCCGCGCAGATACTGACAAAATGTGCCTTGAGTGGATTGACCGAGTGCGTATTTCAGAGGGTGGTCGACGGTTAGGGCAATACCCGCATGAGCTGTCCGGCGGCATGCGCCAGCGCGTGATGATCGCGATGTCGATGCTGTGCAGCCCGTCACTCTTGATTGCAGATGAGCCCACCACCGCGCTTGATGTAACGGTACAGGCTGAAATACTCGACTTGATGGATGAGTTGAAGCGTGAAAACGGCACGGCCATTGTGTTAATTACGCATGATATGGGCGTGGTAGCACGCATGTGTGACCGCATTCACGTTATGCGCAAAGGTGAGTATGTTGAGCAGGGCACCGCGGATGAAATTTTCTATCAACCCCAGCACGACTACACCAAAATGCTACTGGACTCGATGCCGCGCATTGACGATCCCGGCCAGTTAGCGGCTCAAAAAATTGTGGGTGATCACAGCGACGGTAAAGACTTTTTAAATGTCGATGATGTGCATGTTCATTTTAAGGTAAAAATACCCAACGGACTCTGGCCAAAGACCGTGCCTCTAAAGGCGGTTGATGGGGTGAGTTTTAATTTACGAGCAGGAGAAACTCTAGGCATTGTTGGTGAAAGCGGGTGTGGAAAGTCGACGTTAGCGCGAGCAGTATTGCAATTAATACCGCCCACCCACGGTGCAGTGAGTTGGTTAGGTAGCCCGCTGAATAGTATCGATAAGCAATCACTTAAGGCCAAGCGAAAAGACTTACAAATTGTCTTCCAAGACCCATTGGCGAGCCTTGACCCGAGGATGACGATTGCTGACTCGATCATGGAGCCGCTTAAAACGTTTGCTCAGGACTTGTCTCGTGCAGAGATGAAAGAAAAAGTCGCTGCCATGATGGACCGGGTGGGGCTGGATCGCAATATGATCAACCGCTATCCGCATGAATTGTCCGGTGGACAAAACCAGCGCGTAGGTATCGCACGTGCCATGATTATGCGGCCTAAACTGGTTGTGTGTGATGAGGCCGTGTCAGCGCTGGATGTCTCGGTGCAGGCGCAAATTATTAAACTACTGATGGATTTGCAGGAAGAGTTTGGGCTGTCGCTGTTATTTATCTCTCACGATTTATCGGTGGTTAGAGAGGTGTCGCATCGGGTGATGGTGCTGTACTTAGGGCGCGTTGTAGAGCTGGCGGATAGCCATGAGATTTATACCAATCCGATACATCCTTATACGCAGCAGCTGATCTCGGCGGTGCCAGTGCCTGACCCGAGAATTGAGCGGGAACGAAAGTCGATAAAGTTACCGGGGGAGCTGCCTTCGCCGATGGACCCGTTGGCAAGGTTACGATTTATGCCTTCTAAGTTGGCGGCTGGTGAGGTGGATTATGTGCCGGTGTTGCAGGAGGTTGGGGGTGGGCATTTTGTTGAGGAGCATGATGGGTTGGAGGTATTGTTGAAGTAAATATTAGCTCTGTACACGACAAAAACGGCTAAACCGTTGATTCAAAAGCCGATTGCATTAATCAAAAGTAGCAACCTATGATGTGTTGCAGGGTTTTAGGCTTTTGAAGCCGTTATCATAAACGTTTTGACCGAAGGGATATGGTTATTGATCCATATAGTGATAACGCACCTGAGCAATTAGAATCACATCATCCTCATGCTTGTAAACGATCCGATGCTCGTCATTAATACGCCGAGACCAATAACCAGATAATCCGTGCTTCAGTGGTTCAGGTTTTCCAATACCCTCGGCAGGACTTCGTTGAATATCTTTAATCAGTAAGTTGATACGCTTTAGTATTTTTTTATCAGTCGTTTGCCAATAAAGATATTGTTCCCAAGCGTTGCTTGAAAACATAAGCTTCACTCTAAAAGCCCTCTTTCAGTACCCTTACCTGCCTCAAGTTCGGCAATAGATTCAAGCAAGTTTCTAGCGTTGGCTGGCGACCTAAGCAAATAGTTTGTCTCCTGCATTGCGTTATAGTCTTCTAAAGACATCATAACGACTGGGTCTTCACTTTTACGGGTAATGATCACGGGTGCGTGGTCGTTACAGACACTCGCCATCGTATTGGCCAAGTTCGCTCTTGCCGCTGTGTAGCTAATTGCATTCATATTAATCTCCAAAACGTACCTGTACGTTAATTTGTACATTATAAGGCGATAGTCAACTGCAAAGCAATAAGCGAGAAAACCCATTTAACGTTATTATTTGTCCAAGCCATGGGTAAATAATAACGCTCCTTTAGCTACGCTTTCCTATACGCCAATTCCCCCAGCACATAAGTCGCCGAAATAGCCCTGTCATCCCCCAGCATCATCAAACTAAACAGCTTCTCATGTAAGTCCTTACAGTGTTTAATTCGCCGCTCAATCAACGGTGTCCCTGCAAAGTCCAATACCGCAAAGTCAGCTTCTTTCCCGATGTCAAAATTACCAATTTTATCATCAAGATAGAGCGCTTTAGCGCCACTCAGGGTCGCCAAATACAACGCTTGAAATGCAGAAAGTTTCTTTCCTAGCATTTGGGTAACTTTATACGCCTCACTACCGGTGGCTAGTAAACTAAAGCTAGTTCCACCTCCTACATCCGTCCCCAATCCGACACGTACGTCGTGTTTATTGAGGCCTTCATAGTCAAACAATCCACTACCCATAAACAGGTTAGAGGTCGGGCAAAAGGCCGCCGCCGCGCCCGTGTGCGCCATACACTGTTTGTCTTCTTCATCCAGATGAATGCAGTGCGCGAGTACCGAGCGTGGTTTAAGTAAATTGTACTGCTGGTAAACATCGAGATAACTACGACTCTCAGGGAATAGTTCCCCCACCCAAGCCACTTCGTCTTTGTTTTCTGCTACGTGGGTATGTAGGTAAACATCAGGGAATTCTTCGAGTAGTTGCCCCGCTTTAGCGAGTTGTTCATTGCTTGAGGTTGGTGCAAAGCGTGGTGTCACGGCGTACAGCAAGCGGTCTTTTTTATGCCATTTTTCAATGAGCTGTTTGCTATCTTCATAAGCGGACTCGGGGGTGTCTTGTAAGTAGTCTGGACAGTTACGATCCATCAATACTTTACCCGCAATCATACGTAAATTACGTTGCTGCGCTGCTTCAAAAAATGCCTCAACAGATGAGGCGTGAACTGTGCCAAACACTAGCGCTGTAGTGGTGCCGTTGCGCAATAATTCATCCAGAAAAAAGCCAGCAACCTCCTGCGCGTGGTCGTGATTTGAAAATTGGCTTTCAGTAGGGAAAGTATAGGTTTCTAACCAAGTCAGCAGTTGCTCACCGTAGGAGGCGATCATGTCGCTTTGTGGGTAATGCACATGGGTATCGATCATGCCGGGTATGATGAGCTGATTGGGGTAGTGGGTGATTTTGCAATTGGTAGGCAGCGTTTTTAATAAGGCCTCAGCGGGGCCAAGATTACTCACTAGACCGTCTTTAACCACTAAAAGCCCATCTTCTATGAACTGAATTTGTTCAGTGTTTTCATGGCTTAAGCTGGTACCGGGGTCACCCAAGAAATGTAAAATATCGGCACGAAAAGCGGTTATTCCCACTGTTTTAGTCGAGTTCATAAGTCACTGCTATAGTTAGTTTTTTCGGTAAGAATATACAGGATTCAACGAGTGGGGGCACGCGTTGACAAGCGATATTTTCAACCGCTTAGCTAACTTGCTCGCCCAAACTTAAGAGCCACACTTTCTCAAAAAGGGCGTATTATGATAGCGTTAACGAAAATAATTAAACGCTAGTATCGCGATGCAAACGCCCGTTTGATGAGTGAATTAAAGGAGATCGAGTTGCAAGTATCAGAAAAATCCCAAGCCGCAGGTTCTGTGCGTTTTCTCTTAAACGGTAAGACTATTAGCGTGAGTGAGGTTGCGCCGACAACCACGGTACTTAACTATTTGCGCGAAGAGGTGGGCTGTAAGGGTACTAAAGAAGGCTGCGCCGAAGGGGATTGCGGCGCGTGTACGGTCGTGTTGGCTGAGTTAGAAGACGGTGAGCCACACATGAAGTCAGTGAATGCTTGCATACAATTTGTGCCAACGCTACACGGCAAAGCCCTTTTTACAGTGGAATACTTGCGGCAAAAAAGTGGCGATTTACACCCTGTTCAGCAGGCGATGGTTGATTGCCATGGCTCGCAATGTGGTTTTTGCACGCCAGGGTTTGTTATGTCGCTGTGGGGTGTTTATAACGAGCACCAAGCCGCAGGAACTAGCGCTAATAGGGATGAAGTACGCAGCGCTCTGACTGGCAATTTATGTCGCTGCACGGGTTATCGGCCAATTCTTGAGGCGGCGGATAGGATGTTTGAGCTGCCACCGGTTGCGTTTGACAAAGAGCGTTTAAAAAATCAACTGATGGGTTTGAATGCGGCAGATGCGTCTTTAGCACTACAACACGGTGATGAGCAGTTCTTTGCACCCAACACCCTAGATGAGTTGCTTCAGTTAAAAGCACAATATCTGGAAGCGACCATTCTCGCTGGTGGAACGGACGTGGGTTTATGGGTCAATAAGCAATTTAGAGACCTGCCCATCATTATTTACATCGGCGATGTGGCAGAGCTAAAGCAAGTCGATCAAACCGCTAATGGCTTAACGATTGGTGCCAGCGTGACGTTAAGCAAAGCTTATCAAGCGATTCATAATCTCTATCCAGAGATGGACCTAATGTGGGAGCGCTTTGCCTCCCAACCCATTCGCAATAGTGGAACGCTGGGTGGAAACGTCGCAAACGGTTCGCCCATTGGCGATTCGATGCCAGCATTAATTGCAGTCGGTGCAGTGGTGACGCTACAAAGCGTTCGTGGCTGTCGTGAGATGCCGTTAGAGGCGCTTTATCTTGGTTATATGAAAAAAGATTTGGCTGAGGATGAGATTGTTGAAGCCATTACATTGCCAATTCCTGACCCAGCACAGCAGTTTCGCTGTTACAAACTATCAAAACGCTACGATTCAGATATCTCGGCCGTGTTTGCGGCATTTGCCATTGTGTTAGAAAATAACAAAGTAACTCACTGCAAAATTGCTTTTGGTGGAATGGCAGCGACCCCTAAACGAGCCAGTCAGTGTGAACAGTTTTTATTAGGGGCCGACTGGGATGAGGCAACGGTGCGCCAAGCCATGCAGCTGCTTTCAAAAGACTATCAGCCCATGTCGGACATGCGCGCGAGCGATCAAAACCGGCTGCACTCTGCGATGAATTTGCTTTACCGTTTTTACTTAGAAACGCGTACAGACAATCCTTTACAAAACAGTCAGGTCGATGTGTTTAGTGATGCTAGCCTCAAAGGGAGCGCACACCAATGACAGGGAAAACAGCAAACGCTTCACATCCGCATGAATCCGCCGCGTTACACGTCTCTGGTGAGGCAATTTACACCGATGATATCCCTGAATTGGCAGGCACGCTGCACGCCGCATTGGGGATGAGTCAGAAAGCGCATGCCACTATTGTATCGATGGATTTTAGTGAGGTGTTGGCCAGCAATGGCGTTGTGGCAGTATTAACGGCAGAGGATATTTTAGGCGTTAATGACTGTGGGCCCATTATAAAAGATGACCCCATTTTAGCCGAAGGCACCGTGCAATACATCGGCCAGCCTATGTTTGTAGTGGTTGCCGAATCACAATTACAAGCACGCCGCGCTGCGGCTAAAGCAAACGTTGAGTACACTGACTTGCCGGCAATTCTTACGCATCAGGAGGCGCGCCAAAAACAAGCCTCAGTGGTGCCTGAGATGACATTGGTCAAGGGTAAGCCTGCTGAAAAGCTCGCTGCTGCGCCGCATCGCACCTCTGGAACACTTGAGGTTGGTGGGCAAGAGCAGTTTTATTTGGAAGGGCAAATTTCCTATGCCATTCCAACAGAAGATAACCAGCTATTGGTGCATTGCTCTACGCAGCACCCAACCGAAATGCAGCACATGGTGGCGCACGCTTTAAACCTTGAGTTTAACCAGGTGATTGTAACGGTACGGCGCATGGGCGGCGGTTTTGGGGGTAAAGAGTCTCAGTCGGCTTTGTTTGCCTGCGTAGCCTCCTTATGTGCTTATCATTTAAAACGTCCGATAAAGCTGCGTCTTGACCGGGATGATGACTTTATGATGACGGGGAAACGTCATTGTTTTTATCATGAATTTGATGTGGGCTACGATGAGGATGGCGTCATTTTAGCCGCCAAAATTGATATGACTTCCCGCGCAGGGTTCTCAACTGACTTATCGCCTCCTGTTGCAACCCGAGCGGTGTGCCATTTTGACAACGCTTACTACTTAAGTGATGTGGAAATTGGTGCGCTATGTGCCAAGACCAACACGCAGTCCAATACTGCGTTTCGTGGGTTTGGCGGGCCACAGGGCGCGATTGCCATCGAGTATATTATCGATAATATTGCCCGTGATCTTGGTAAAGACCCTTTAGATGTTCGGAAAGTTAATTACTATGCCAGCAACACTGGGCAAGCAGGCGTCGCTAGCGTTACAGGTGAGCCTACCGAGGCTAGAGATACAACCCCCTACGGCCAGAAGGTGGTGGACAATGTCATTCATGAGCTAACCGACCAGCTCGTTCAGTCTAGTGAATACCGTCAACGGCGAGACGCAATACGCGTTTTTAACCAAGACAGTCCCGTACTGAAAAAAGGCATCGCACTGACACCGGTAAAGTTTGGTATTTCCTTTAATGTGGTGCACTTTAACCAAGCCGGCGCGCTAGTGCATATTTACACCGATGGGTCGATTTTGGTCAACCACGGTGGAACTGAAATGGGGCAGGGCCTCAATACTAAAATCTCGCAGGTTGTTGCCAATGAGCTAGGTGTCAGCTTGAGCGCGGTGCGTGCGACGGCAACCGATACCAGCAAAGTGGCTAACACCTCGGCAACGGCAGCCTCATCGGGTGCTGACTTGAACGGTAAAGCCGCTGAAGACGCCGCGCGCACTCTGCGTCTGAGGCTGTCTAAATTAGCCGCAGAACAGCTGGGCGGTGCTGCCGAAGCCGTCGTTTTTGAGGGGGATAAGGTGTCAGTAAATGGCCAGTCCATTTCATTTAATGACCTTGTGACTCAGGCATATCTAGCCAGAGTGCAGCTGTGGTCAGATGGTTTTTACAAAACTCCCAAATTAGCTTGGGACCAAGCCTCACTTAAGGGCAGTCCATTTTATTATTTTGCTTATGGTGCGGCGGTATCGGAAGTGGTTATCGACACGCTAACGGGGGAGTGGAAACTGCTGCGCGCTGATCTATTGCACGATGCTGGAAATTCTATTAACCCTGCGCTGGATAAAGGGCAAGTGGAGGGGGCGTTTATTCAAGGCATGGGCTGGTTGACCTGTGAGGAGTTATGTTGGAATGATGAGGGCAAACTCACCACGCACGCCCCGTCGACTTATAAAATCCCTGCCGTAAACGACTGCCCAGATGACCTTCGGGTTGAATTGTTTGAAAATCACAACCATGAAGAGACTATTTTGCGTTCCAAAGCGGTGGGTGAGCCGCCATTGTTGCTGTCGTTTTCAGTGTTTCTTGCCATTCGCGATGCCATTGCCAGCGTGGCGGCTTACAAACACAACCCGCCCTTACACGCGCCTGCAACGCCAGAGCGCATTTTAGATGCAGTGATGAAAACCCAAGCGCTGAGCTCTCAATGAGCCAGTGGCCAGAAAGCTTGTTGGCATTGATTGAGCAAGGAGTACCTTCCGTGCTTGTTACCATTGTCGGTGCCAAAGGCTCTGTTCCAAGAGGGGTTGGCACTAAAATGATCGTCACCCATCAAGGCTTGCAACAAGGTACGATTGGCGGTGGGAATCTGGAATATCAATGCATTGAAGCGGCAAAACAACGCCTGCATTCAAATGATGCGGTGTGGCTGCGAGATGTGCAGCGTTTTGCGCTAGGTGCCAGTTTGGGTCAATGCTGCGGTGGCGTGGTTATTGTCTTGTTTGACTATATTGATACAAATAAGCCTGAGTGGTTGCTCACGTTGCTTAAACACAAAGCGGCACGCGAGCGTGTTGAGCTTATCACCGCTTTAAATGATGAAAGCCAAGTCAAGCGAGTTGTGGTTTGCGATCAGCTAAACAGTCAACCGGTCGCACATAGCGATGACTACCTTATCGAGACGATAGAACCCAATAATTTTACTATCGTGTTATTCGGGGCGGGCCACGTGGGCCGTGCGTTGGTTCAGGTGTTGTCTGGGCTTGAGTGCGAGGTATTGTGGGTGGACAGCCGAGCGGATGAGTTTCCTGAAAACATTCCTCTTAACGTGACTAAAATTGTTAACCCTGACCCAGAAGAGGTGGTCGAAGCTGCGCCTGCCGGTAGTTATTTTATTGTATTAACGCATAGTCACCGTTTGGACCAATTGCTGTGTGAACGGGTGCTTGCGCGGGCTGACTTTCGCTACTGTGGCTTGATTGGTTCACGCTCTAAACGCAGTAAGTTCGAACATCGTCTTCGTGCAAAAGGATTCTCTGAGGCGCAATTAGCCACGCTGACCTGCCCAATTGGCATACCAACGCTTAGTGATAAGCAGCCCGGTCATATTGCTATAGCCGTCGCTGCTCAGTTGCTAGAACTTAATCAAACTGCGCGTTAATCAATGCAAAGCGTAGGGCCTGGCGCACCGTTTTCCATTTCAGCAAAACAGCCAAAGGGTTGATTGCTTGTTTGGCACTGTCCAATCATGTTAGTGTCGTCAACAGGGTCCGCTGTTGCAAGACAACGCTCTTCACACTGGCTGCTATCGGTGCAGCTTTTTCCCGCATCTTTGGTTTTAAGCACGCAGGCTAAGCTGCCTGCTAATCCCACTTGTTCCCATTTACCGCCCGCGGCTGTGCAATCGGCCTGACTGCTAATAGGCCCTGCAGGTTTAGCCGGTGTGGTGGTTTCGGTTGGGGCTGTGTTGTAGCAGGCTGCAAGGCTAAACGTCAGTGAGACGAGCGCTGCGGTCAGTAGTAATTTTTTCATGAGGCCATTCTTCCTTTAATGAACATTGAAATATCTTAGATTGCTGTTTTTTGCACAATATTAAGTATAGGCGAAATATGATTAATAAGTGACTTTGCGTGTCATACCGTTAGTTTTTATTCAGGTAGGGTTTCAGTTAATTTTGTGAAGATCATTAGCTATTCATGCGTTATTGCAGAGGTGTTCAGTGTTGCTTAGTTCACAAATTTCCAAAGGGTTCGTTGTTTTATTGCTGTTAGTAGCAGCCACTCAGGCGTTTGGTCACGGAATGTCAGAGGCTGAAAAGCAAGCCATCATCGACGGTGGGAATTTGAGCTATTTGAAGATTGGTATTACTCATATGCTAACGGGTTACGACCATTTGGCATTTGTCTTTGGTGTCGTGTTCTTTTTGACGAAGTTTAAAGAGGTCGTTAAATACGTGACCGCTTTCACTCTAGGTCACAGCATCACCCTAATCATCGCCACATTCTTAGCCATTAAAATCAACTATTTCCTAATCGATGCCATCATTGCTTTAAGTGTGGTTTACATTGCGTTTCATAATCTGGGCGGGTTTAAAAAATACTTTGGTAGCAAAGCTCCTAACATGCTGGCCACAATTTTTGGGCTAGGTTTAATTCATGGTTTAGGTCTGTCAACAAGGCTACAGCAGCTACCATTAAGCTACGACCGCTCGGATTTGTTGCTAAATATTATCTCGTTCAACGTAGGCATCGAAATAGGGCAGATCGCGGCGTTAGCGGTGATGTTGCTTGTGATAATGGTATTACGTAAGCGTGCGTTTTTCAGTCGTTTTTCAACCATTGCCAATGTGCTTTTAATGGCGTTAGGTACGCTGCTGTTTTTACAACAACTGCACGGCTATGAACACTCAAGCAATGCAGATGAGTATATCGCCACAAACGAGTACGCCACCACGACCGATATGGCTTTTCAACAAGGCGATTGGCAAGAAACCATCGAGGTGGCAATCCCTGCTAATGGCGATATTGAGTTCAAACTCAATGCGATCAAAGCCGCGCGCTTTGATTACGCTTGGCAGGCCGATCGCGGTGAATTGTTTTTTGATTTTCACGGCGAGCCTGCAGGTGACACCACGGGTTATTTTAAAAGCTATGCCAAAGATACTAAGCAGCATGCTAACGGTTCACTCATCACAACGTTTGACGGTACTCACGGCTGGTACTGGAAAAATGATAACCCTTTCCCTGTCATAGTTACCTTGAAAGTTAAAGGCAATTACCAGCGTTAACACCTCGTTTCAACAATAATAATAAACCAAGGTATCCCCCATGCCATTAAGTAAACACAAACCCAAGCAGGCGCTTATTCGTCTGGGAATACTGCTGGCAATGCTGGTTAGTATTGCCTCATTTGCCAAAATCCCCGCCATTGTAGAGTTGCATATCGCCGGTTTACATGGGCGGGTGCACGCGTGGAATAACGTTGAGCGTCGCTCACATAAGATCGCGCTCAACGTGCCTAAAAATGCCCCTATCATTATTTCTGACTACCACAGCAGCGTGGGCGCTAACGGCTTGAAACGCACCGGCAAGCATCGAGGCGTGGATATGTTTGCGGAGGTGGGCAGTCCCGTCATTGCCGCAGCAGACGGTAAAGTGGTTAAAGCTAAAAACGATCGATGCTGGGGGCCAACCATTTTAGTTAAGCACGGTTTAGATAAAGACGGCTATCGAATCTATGCGCTATACGGTCACGTGAGAAACATTAATGTCAAAGTAGGGCAACGGATTAAGCGGGGCCAGCAAATTGCTGAGATGGGTGAGGATATTTTCACTAACTGTGGCGGTGGGCTTCACCACTTACATTTTCAGATATCGTACAGTTCGATGCAAATCCCTTTAGGTTGGGGGTGGGCCAGCTTTGTGGCTGATGGGGCGATGGCGCCGAACCCGCACAAGTATTGGGAAAATGGTGAGGGAAAGATAACCTGCTTTGAAAAAGGTAAACGGTACTCTAAATCGGGATTGACCTATCCGCTGCCGTGCCTTAACAAGCCCCAACTAAAGCGCCCTGACAAAACAATGCTGGTACAAATAAAGCCTAAAAAACGAGTGCGGCAGAATACGCTGGAGAATGAGTTTATAGCCTCTGGCGTGACGCATTTTTCACTAACAGACAATGAGTCGATGACGCTGTTTTCAAGCATGTCAGACTGGCCGGAGTGACTTATGTATCTTAATGTTTTGTCGTGGTAAAGCGCTCCGTTAACAAGGTGCAAGCCTCATCCCAAGGTGCAAATGCATTATTGTCTTTAAGAACGTCCAGCCCCAGTTTGGAAAAAGTCCCTGGCGTGGCAATTGATTCGGCAATATCTCCTGAGGTTTCTGATTTTTGTAACGCTAAGCTTGCGGCGCCTTTTGCCATACCAAGTACCAGCGCTTTGGCTTTTTCTTGGCTCAGGGCTTTACTGGTTGTGGATTGGATGAGCTGTTCAAACAGGCTGAAATACCAAGTATAGACACAGGCCAGCACACTGCCTTGATCAAAGGCCGCCTCGCTATTCACCGCAACGCTGTCCCCACAGTAGTTAAATAAGTCACTAACGCCTGCGTGGTTTGGGTAAATCAAGGTGGGGCTGACACCCACTTGGGCAGCGTTTATGGGCATAGCGCGTACTATCTCAATGCCTGCTGGTACAGCCCCTTGAATGTCTGCAATGGGCATGCCTGCAACAACGCTAACCAGCAGTTGATTGGGTTCAAACGTTAAATCTGCAAGTGCTTCAAGGCAATGCGCTGGGCGTGTGGAAATGATCAAACACTCACTTTTGTTAACAACTGCCTGATTGCTTTTTAATACTTGGCAGCGATGAGCTTGAGCTAAGCGATTAGACATCGCAGCGTTGCGTGGTGATAGGTAAATGTCGCCAGTAAATCCACCGAGTCGTAAACCGGTAATGGTGTAGTCGGCAAGGTCGCCAACACCGATAAAGCCTATTGAATTCATTGTATTGCCTCCGTGAGTTATCGCATTGTTAATGAAGCTAGCAAAGGCTGTGTATGGCCATTATTAGCGTTTGGAAAACAAAGCCTCGAGCGTGGCGACTGGCATCAATGTCCCAATATAATATTCCACAGCATGGCTTTTTTGCACCGACACAAAGCAGCGCTCTTCACCCAGCGCAAAGCACTGTTTATTGCGCTGTCGCTGTTTAATGGTGTTGGTCAAACTGCCTGCCGCATAAAGCACCTGTGGAAAATAAAACTGATCAATAAGAAATGGCTGGCCTTGCATCTCAAACCTGTCGCCTTTTTTTAACATCCAAATAATACGGTTAGGCAGGTGATAGGTACGCCTCAACACAAAATACTTATCGCCCAGCTTAATGATGTGGGAGTAGCCGTGTGTGGGTGAGTAACACTGAAAATGCAGCCATTGGGTGACATCACCTCGATAGGTGCTTTCATAAACAACGAAGCCTGAAATTTGAAACTTGATGCCATCCAACACTCCTTGCAGGCCAATACGAAGCGCGGTCTGCGGTTGCTGCACGGTGCTAAACGTATAAAGCGCTCGAAATTCGTTTTGGCTATCCATCACTGTGCCACAGTATTGGCAGGTCAGCGTTTTTGTGCGCAGAGCATTGCCAAGTAGTGCCAAGGGTGCCGCGCAAGTTTTACAGCGAATGCTATCGATAGTGTTGTTCATACACTGACCTTAATCTCAAACGGGTCAAGCCAAAACCCTTGCTGAAACGTGGCGGCGTTGTCAATAAACGTAATTAACAAAGCTTCAGCGTTTTGCGCGATTAAGTAGGCGTCGCTGCGAGCGCTATTTTTTAACGCAGGGCGCGGCGTGCTTGCACTGGCCTCCTCTAACACCATTTGGCATTGTTCGGTTACCAGCCAATCTTTACCAGCCACGTTAATGTGTGTGTTGGGTTGCAGCGAGGCCCAGCTGGGGGCTTCATTTAAGCGTACGGTTTGTGATTGTAATAAAAAACAGATTTTCATCATCTGCGATAAGTGAGTAATCATCGCCATGTTCATGTTTGATTAGCCATTCTGTCCTCATGCCTTCAGCATGAGCAAAGCGCAAAAAGCCTTGAGTTGTGTAGCGCTGCTGTCGCCAGATAAAGGACGAGCCGAGGGTAATTAGGGCGGTGTTGTCGGTGGTTGATTGGATCGGCTGGATCAGTGGCTGCGCCTCCACCAGTAAAGAATGCGAGCAATGACTGCAGCGCCAGACTTTATTGCCACTGTCTTGTTCTCGTATTTCAGCGCCGCAATAAGGGCAATTTATAGTACCCATCTCATTACTCCCAGCGATCGATTAGGTGTGTCACATTATTTTGCTCAGCTGCGTGGCCATAAACTGCAATCCTCGCTTTAAGTAAATAGCGCTGCCCCAGCGCTGAGGCGGTCCAGTGCAAGGTTGTTTTGGTTTTATCGGCAGGGAAGTACTGGTGCCAGCGCTTAACAAACGCCGTGGCATTTTTCTTATTATTACCTAATATGTGCGGAACAGGGATAATCTGGTGTGCTTTAGGTTTGGTTGTCAGCGTTAAAATATACCGCGGTTGACGAATCGGCTCCAATAGCTGGCTTAGCCCAGTAAGAAAGGTATCGTTTTCTTGGCGTGTAAAGCCATTAAGTGAAAACCGAAAATAGCCAGGCTTTAGTTTGGATACGGTGATGTCATCGGTTGTACTGTGAGTGGTGGTTATGTGGCCGGTATCGCGCAGTGCAGTTAAAACGATTTGAGCAAATGTGTGCATTGTATCAAGTTCGTTAGCGCCTGCTTGAGGCAGCTGAATATTACTGCTGCGGGTATGGGTTTTAGGTGCTTTGGAAAATCGGTAGCGCCAGAGCGCCTCTTTGCCTAGCTTGGTTAAAAGTAATGACAGCCCCATGCCACCTAATCCCGCAACTGCCGCGATAACAGGGGAGGTACCAAAAGAAAGCGCTAGCTGAGCGGCCCCCAACACGCTAACGGTAGAGACCCCAATGCCGACGGGTGAACGTAGCAGCGGTAGGAAGCCGTGCTGTTTGTTTGCAAATGCATACGTCAAGTGGTTCCACTGTTTGCTCTGTGCCAGCTCCATTTGTAAACCCAATTGAAACACGTGCTTTTCAACCTTCTCCAGTGCGTTTTGCCAGCGCGCCTGAAGGTTAAAAATATCATCTTCCAATCGTTTGACCATGAGCTGGTTGGAACGCTGTGCAAAAGGGGTGAATTGACTGAGTTCTGCGTGTTCATCTTCAGCAAACACTAACCGCTCAATACCCGACTCGATTTGCAGCTCACTGGCGTGAATGCCGGCAAAGGTTTTAAAACGCCGGTTTAAATCTTGCAAAATTAATGCATTGTTTACCCGATCTGGGGCAACCGCGATGATATGCCAAATGCTCGCAGTTTTTAAATCATCGTCAGGGTCAATACGAATCGCCCGGCCGCGCAGCTGATTAGTGGTGACATAAGCCCCCGTTTGAGTCGCCAAAATTAGCGTATTAACGTGAGGCGCATCCCAGCCTTCACCCAATAATGCGCGTGTGCCAATCAATATTTGCAGATCACCGGTTTTGTGCAGGGCGGTGAACGCTGCGGATAAATCCTGACTCGCCATCGTTAGCACGACATAACCCGGGTGTTCAGAGTAAGGCGCAGAGGTCACAGGTTTGTCATTAGGTAGTTGCTTAGCCAGTGTTGGCAGCAGGTCGCGGTGAATAATGGACAGTCGGCCAGTAAGTAGGGCTGTTTTACCGGTTAATTCATCCTCTAAATGGTGAATAAAGTAATGAAAAATAGGGTAACAGCCCGCCGGTGCCTCCAGACCATCTAAGGCCAGCTGATATTTTTCATCACGAATATAATCGGCTAATACCACCAATCGCATCCATTGTTGCCGGTTGGCATATTCGGTCGTGGCGATATCAAAACAGCCTCTAATGCGCTCTTGTGTTTTGTTAAACGCTTTTAGTTTATTGGCAGAGTTATCTAAGCTTACACGCCGCTGTTTGAGCAGGTGTTTGCCTCTGAGCAGTGTGCTGAGTGATGCTCTAAATGCATTAACGGACTCGACTGCGGGATAGTGTTTGCCGTCTATAAAACTTTGCAGCAACACCTCCCAGTCAATTACATCCAGCGGCGCTATGTCATCAGCTGTTTTTTCAAGCATCGTTAGCAAATGCTCAGGCAGTGGGTACTGCTGTAATTTGAGTAAACCCAATAACGCAAAGCACTCATCAAGGTGGTAAAGCACCGTTTTTACATCAGGCGGGGATTGCGGGTCTTGCCACTCGTGCAACTGTAGGAGGTACAGTAGTTCTTTATTGTTCGTAAGATCATCAATAAAACGCGTTAAGCTCGCCTGCTTGCGATTCAACGAGCTGACATTGGCGTCATCAGTTTTCACCATCCAAATGTAATCTTGATGCGGGCACAATGAGCGTGACCGCACCAATTCTGGAATACTAATCTCCTCATCCACCGGCCCACAAAGTTCCATGTAGCGTGACCACTCTGTTGCATTAGCATCATAAGGTGGGGTTGCGGTGAGGCTAACGACAATAAGGTCTTCTGAGTTACGGACCAATTTCATCAATACATTCCACCAGGCCGCTTTTAGGTGGTGAGCTTCATCGAGGATAAGCAGTTTAATATCGTGGTGGGTAAACCATGCTGCCAGGGATTCATATTGCGCTGAAATATCATCTTTAGCGGCAGTGAGTTTTGGATTGCTTAAGCGCTTATCGAGGCTATATAAACCCTGATAGGTCGTCGTCGTAAAAAGCTTGGGGTACATCAAATCTCGGCTGCACCAATCAGTAGAGGCGTAGCCTTCAGGCAAGAAGTCCGCAAGACGCTGCATCCATTGATCACGGACAACAGAAGTGGGGGATATCGCCAGCGTTTTTAGCTCAAACCGTTTGAACATCTCCAAACCAATCACTGTTTTACCGGCCCCTGGTGCGGCGACAATGTGAATGCGTCTATCCGTCAAATAACGGTCCAGCTTTGCCAGCACGCGTGACTGTTCAGGTCGCCAAGGGTATTTAAACGCTAGCACTGAAAAGGCTGGCCCAACCTTAGGCTTTAACGGTTCTATCTGAAGGTTCGCGTCAACATTGTTCATAGAAGTGCTAGCGGCTGCGTTTATAGGTGGTCGATACAAGGCAAGCATAGCGGGAGAAACCATGATGAGTTGACTTTTATTTCGGCTTTTTTATTTTGGGCGTAGAATAAAGACATCCGCAAAGCCTGCAAACGTTAGGGAGTCGCAATCGGTATGCGCTTTTTCTCAGATAAAAACCGTCCAACCCATATGGGGCCGTATCCGCTAGAGCGACTGTCACGCCGTGACGATATGCCCGATTTATCTGCGGTGCCTGCCGCACCCCCTATTGCGTTTAAGCGAACCCATGCGCCTCAAAATATCGTCAACGCTATGGATGAATATGAATCCATGCTGGACGCGCTGCGAGACGGCTTAGTAAATAAAGTTAAAGCACAGTGCCCAGACGATTTAACGGAACGGGCCAATCACTTAAAAGGGTTTGGTTACTTCTCCGACGCCTCGATGGTCGCGTGCTGTGAGTTGCCAGCCTCTGCGCACTTAGCGCAGCCGTTTAAAAACCCGGGTATCGATGCACTCGCTGATGACCTTCGCAATAAGCAAACTAAAACACTCGCCGCTGGAATCGATCTGATTATGGCCGAGCTTAAAGAATCAATGGAAGCACCACCTGCCAGCATCGATAATCACACCCATGCCTTAGTGTTGTTGTATGAATACCCGCGTGATCCAGTGCCCGATGAGCCGGGATATGAGTGGATTGCCGACGCTCAAGCGCAGCGTGCTTGTTTGCGTGCTAACGAAACGGCGGTGGTGCTGGCCAATTACCTGCGGGTATTGGGATATGAGGGGCGGGCACACTCAGGTTCAACGTCAGAAGTTGATTTAAATCAGCTTGCCGTGGCCTCGGGGTTGGCCACGCTTGAAAAAGGTGAGCTGGTTAATCCGTATATCGCCACCGGCTTCGGTCTTGCTGTTGTGACCACCACCTTTGAGGTGGCAACAGATAAGCCATTGGTCCCTTTAGGTCAACAGCCGCGTGCCCACACTCACGGCTTGGCTTGGAAGTTGGGTAAGGGTTTTGCCAAAAATGCCTCAAACCAAATACTGTATAAAAACCGCCGGTTTGTTGATGGGGCCTATCCCTTTGAAAAGCTCAAACGCGTTGAGGCAACGACAACGTTTATCGATGCCGCCCGCGTGGCCCGCGTGCCAAAGCGTACCGATATGTTTGCGCGTGCTCAGTTTGGCGATTTGGGTAAAAAGGTGCAAGACGGTGCAACGGGTGGGTATTACGTGCGAAAAGCAGCGCCCTCTACCGCGCAGCGCCGTGCCCTAGGTGCATTTGTCATTATTCAAAATGGTGATGCGGCAGATACGATGGCAGAGGCAACCGACGACCCTCAGCGCAATGCTGAAAACATCAAAGCGGCGTGTTATTTTTTGGGTGCTGATGCGGTGGGTTTATCGGAGTGTCCTGACTGGGCGTATTACTCACACGATGCATTAGGTGAGCCACTGGAGGCTTATCACCCCAACGCGATTTCTATTATTATCGATCAAGGTTACGAGACGATGGAGGGCGCCTCAGGGGATGATTGGATTTCTGTTGCGCAATCGATGCGGGCTTATCTACGGTTTTCATTAATCGGTGGAATTGTTGCCAAACACATTCGCAATTTAGGTTACGGCGCACGGGCGCATACGGTGATGGATGGGGAGGTTTTGCAGCCGCCCTTGTTATTGCTGTCAGGATTGGGGGAGGTTTCACGTATTGGTGAGGTCATTTTAAACCCCTTTCTTGGACCGCGCTTAAAGTCAGGTGCGGTGACCACCGACATGCCGTTTACCGTTGATAAGCCCATTGACTTTGGGTTGCAGACCTTTTGCGAATCTTGTAATAAATGTGCCCGTGAGTGCCCTGCAGGGGCGATTACCGCAGGCCCAAAGCGCATGTTTAACGGCTATGAAATCTGGAAATCCGATAGTCAAAAGTGCGCCACTTACCGCATTACCACCGAAGGTGGGGCGATGTGTGGGCGGTGTATGAAAACCTGCCCATGGAACTTAGAAGGGCTGTTTTCTGAAGCACCGTTTCGCGCCGTGGCGATGGCATTTCCAAAAGCCGCGCCACTACTTGAAAAGCTCGATGACGCGGTGGGTAACGGCGGGCTAAACCCGATTAAAAAGTGGTGGTGGGACCTTGAAGTACAAGATGACGGGGGTTATCGAACCACTGACAAGCCCAAAAATGAGCGCAGTTTACAAAAAGATCTGAAGTTAAAACATGCTGACCAAACGCTAGCCGTATACCCGGCCAATCTTGCGCCGCACCCCTATCCTTACCCTTATCCCATGGAGCGCGAAAAAGGCATACAGGCCTATGAGGCAATGGTGTCAGCAGATGAGTATCAAGCGCGGTTAAGGCGTGGCGATACAACTATGGTTCACACCTACAGTGCCGATACAACATCGCCGGTGATGCGGGTACAAATAAGCTTGGCCGAGGCGATGACGCCGGAGGTGACCAAGTATGAACTCAGCGCACTAGATGGGAGTGATTTACCACCGTGGCAGGCCGGTGCGCATTTAGATATTGTGGTTGCACCAGAATTTTTACGTCAATACTCCTTGTCAGGTGACCCTGCGGACCGTTCGATATACCAGATTGCCGTACTGCGAGAAGATGAGGGCAAGGGTGGGTCTGCGCTCATGCACCGCATATTTACCCAAGGGCGGAAAATATTTATCGCTAAACCCATTAATCACTTTGCGTTAGAAGAGCAGGCAAGCAAAACGTTTTTAATGGGTGGCGGCATTGGGATCACGCCGATGTTAGCGATGGCGCACCGATTACATGCATTAGGGGCTGACTTTGAAGTGCACTATTCATTTAAAACGCGTGAATCGGCAGGCTTTTTAAGGGATTTGGCCAAAGTAGCCTGGTCAGATAAAGTCACTTTGCACTGCTCTAATGACGGCGCACGTGCAAAGCTTGCTGAGATACTAAGGGGCTATCAAGACGGTTGGCACGTCTACACTTGCGGGCCGGATGTTTACATGCAAAGCGTAATAGAGGCAGCCACGCATTCAGGTTTCCCAGAAGCTAACCGCCACCTCGAATACTTCAGCGTGCCTGAGGCGCCCGAGTATACTAACCACGACTTTGTACTGCGCTTGAAAAAATCAGGTAGAGATATTGAGGTGACGGCAGATCAACTGCCAACGGATGCCTTGTTGGCTGCCGGAGTTTCAGTGGACGTGAAGTGTTCAGATGGATTATGTGGCGTGTGTCAGTGTGGATTAATAGCCGGGGAGGTGGAGCATCGAGACTTTGTATTATCACAAAAACAGCGTGAAACGTCGATTATACTTTGTCAATCTAGAGCCGCTCAACAAGGCGGCGTAGTCGAGATTGATCTTTAACGTCATGGTAGGTGAGTGTCAATAAAAGCAGACTCAGCAGCCAGCGCACACCGATAGCGCGCGCGGATGACGGGGTCGCTATGCATCTCTGAGCGCCAAGCAGAATAAGCGGCCATCCGCCAAGCAAAGTAGGGTGCTAGTAGGATATATCGAGCTTTAGCCGCGGGTAAATCAAGCGCTTGAAAAAACCGCTTAATATCCTGAGGTGTTAAAGGCGTGCGTTCGCTAACAATATGAAAAGCTGGGGCGAGAAAGCTGTAAATGTCCTCGGTTAAATCTCCCAGCGTTGGACATTGCCAATCAATTAATCTTAACGCCTCCCCTTCGCCAATTAGATTGTTCGGCCCCATATCGCGATGAATTAAAGACAGGCGACTCGGTGGGGGGATAACAATAGGGACAGGGCGCGAGGGTGGGGTCGCTAAGCGGCAACGGGCAAATAACGCATCCCCTTCTGCTAATAGCTCAAGGGGAGTGAGTTTGCCCAAAGCAAAGCCTGTTGGGTCAGCCGCTTCTTTACGTTTTAATAGCTGGGCTACGGCTTCAACATCGCCACGCCAAGTATTGCCACTTACATATTCATAAGCCAGCAGGTTTTCTTCCGGCCAGATCGCAACAAATGCGGGACTAATCGCAAGACCAGACAAACGTTTCAGAGCCTTGGCTTCATCTAGGGCGGAGTTTGGAAAAAAGGCCAGCGTATCTACCGCACAAAACGACTTAAAAACAAAGGTGCGACTACCCGCCTCAACGCGCACTGCCTCGTTCCATAAGCCCCCTTCAAGCACGGTGATGTTTATTTCGCCGGTATACAGCCCCTCACATGCTAGTAATTGGCTAATGCGCTCATGACGGGATGTTGCTGACATAGGGCTTTTGGGTTTCACGTAAGGTGCTCAGATGCTAATGCAATTAATGGATGTTGAGCAATCAAATTTAAACGATGTACCCGTCAAACGGATAGTGGTTTGCCTGTAATTTCTTTTGCAACGGGCAGGGACCATCGTGATTATTTGATAGCTGGGGTTAGTTGTACACAATATCAGCAGGTGCACAGGTCGCGGCAATGCACTATGCTAAACAAACGCCCCGTCATTGCTACGCCAGCAATGCGACAGGTTATTGTAAAGGTGAAGGCTTTGATGTGGCTAAATTGGTGGTGGATGGGAGTCAGGCTTGGCCCCGCTAATAAATAGTGCGAATGTTCGATAAAACGAATCGATAACAAAAAAACTATCGATTCATTCGATTAATTCGATTAGCCAATGCGGCTCATAAGGGCTATCATAAGTGCAAGATAAAACAAGACAAGTAAAGACGAATAATTAATAGGAGCGAAGTTATGGGTGACATAAGTAAATGTCCAGTAATGCACGGCGTAAGCAAAAGTACCACTGAGGGTACTTATAACCGTGATTGGTGGCCAAACCAACTGAAGCTAAACATGCTTCACCAGCATTCTAGAAAGTCTAACCCGATGGATGAAGACTTTGATTACGCCGCTGCATTTGAAAGCTTAGATTACGATGCGCTGAAAAAAGACCTCAATGATCTAATGACCGATTCACAGGACTGGTGGCCAGCGGACTACGGTCACTACGGACCGATGTTCATTCGTATGGCATGGCACAGTGCGGGTACTTACCGTACAGGCGACGGTCGTGGCGGTTCAGGCACTGGTAACCAGCGTTTTGCACCACTAAACAGCTGGCCGGACAACGTAAATCTTGACAAAGCACGCATGCTGCTGTGGCCGATTAAGCAAAAGTACGGCAAGAACATCTCTTGGGCCGACTTAATGATTTTGACCGGTAATGTAGCGTTAGAGTCAATGGGCTTTAAAACCTTTGGTTTTGCCGGTGGCCGTGAAGATATTTGGGAGCCAGAAGAGGATATCTACTGGGGTTCAGAGTCAGAGTGGTTAGCAAATGAGCGCTACGAAGGCGACCGCGAGCTAGAGAACCCGCTGGCTGCTGTGCAGATGGGCTTGATCTATGTCAACCCTGAAGGACCCGATGGCAACCCAGACCCACTCGGTTCAGGGCGTGACATTCGTGAAACATTTGCGCGTATGGCGATGAATGACGAAGAGACCGTTGCACTAACCGCTGGTGGTCACACATTTGGTAAATCACACGGCGCCGGTGATGCTGCACAAGTCGGTAATGCGCCTGAAGGCGGCGGTATCGAGCAACAAGGACTTGGCTGGCACAATACACAAGGTACTGGAAGCGGTGCAGATACCATTGGTAGTGGTATTGAAGGTGCGTGGGCAAATAACCCAATCCAGTGGGACAATGGCTACTTCGATAACCTATTTGGCTACGAGTGGGAGTTAACCAAAAGCCCAGCAGGTGCGGCGCAGTGGACGCCTAAAGGCGGTGCCGGCGACGGTACGGTACCGGATGCTCACGACCCATCAAAGCGCCATGCGCCAATGATGACAACCGCTGATATGGCGATGCGCATGGATCCGATCTATGAGCCTATCTCTCGTCATTATCACCAGAACCCTGATCAATTTGCTGATGCCTTTGCGCGCGCTTGGTACAAGCTAACGCACCGTGACATGGGACCAAAAGAGCGCTATCTCGGCCCAGAAGTGCCACAGGAAGAGCTACTTTGGCAAGACCCGATTCCAGAGGTTGAGCACGCAATTATCGATGACAGTGATATCGCATCACTAAAGTCTGACATTGCAAACTCAGGCCTATCGGTCTCTCAATTGGTATCAACTGCTTGGGCCTCTGCATCGACTTACCGTGGTTCAGACATGCGTGGTGGTGCCAACGGTGCACGCCTTCGCCTAGCACCACAAAAAGATTGGGAAGTTAATCGCCCAGAAGAGCTGAGCAATATCTTGGGCACTTTAGAAGGCATCCAAGGTTCGTTCAATAACGCGCAGTCTGGTGATAAGCAAGTCTCACTTGCTGACCTAATCGTGTTGGCGGGCTGTGTGGGTGTTGAGCAAGCAGCGAAAAATGCAGGTAAAGACGTCAGCGTGCCGTTTACGCCGGGTCGTGCCGATGCTAGCCAAGAGCAGACAGATGTTGAAGCATTTGACGTGCTAGAGCCTGGTGCGGATGGCTTTCGTAACTATCAGAAGGCAAAGTACTCAATCTCTGCTGAAGAGATGCTGGTCGATAAGGCACAGTTAATGACATTGACTGCCCCAGAGTTAACCGTATTGATGGGAGGCATGCGGGTGCTAAACACCAACGCCGATCAGTCTAAGCATGGTGTCTTTACTGACCGTCCAGAAAGTCTAACAAATGACTTTTTTGTTAACTTGCTAGACATGAGCACCGTTTGGAAAGAAACCGCTGAAGACTCAGGTATATTTGAAGGCCGTGACCGTAAAACGGGCGATCTAAAGTGGACCGGTACACGGGTTGACTTGATCTTTGGTTCCAACTCGCAGCTGCGCGCTAACGCTGAAGTGTATGCCAGTCACGACTCGGGCGAGCAGTTTGTAACAGACTTTGTTGAAGTTTGGGACAAGGTGATGAGCTTAGACCGTTTTGATCTAGCGTAAACTAGCTTATAGCCGGCAGCAATTGCGGCAGTAACACGTTAAGTGAGCGGCACTTTGGTTAACCCTAAAGTGCCGTTTTTTTTGCTATCGGCCAAACGGTCTACTTTAAATGCTGCTTATTCAGCAAGAAGGGGGTGTGCAAGCGATAGGCTTTGACCTAAAAATACCCCATAAGCAAAAAATAATAAGGTGTTACCCTATGAAGTCTTTGACCCGATCAGGCCTAGTACTGACGAGCCTGCTATGCTCAATTGCCAGCACAGCGCTACAGGCAGCAGATGAGTCGCCCACTTATCCTCATGAGCATGGCCGCTGGAGCCCATTGGTTGACTGGCCTTTAATTGCTATCCACGCAGTTATGACACCTGAAGGAAAAATATTCTCTTTTGGTACCAATAAGCTTGGTGCGCAGGGGGCATCGTTCTATTACGACGTGTGGGACCCTGATTTAGGCACAAGCACCGTTTCGCACAATACCTTACCCAATACGCTCGGTGTCGACTCCTTTTGTAGTGCGGCGCTAGTAATGCCAGAAAACCGTAACATTCTCATGTCAGGGGGTGATAACCGCCCCAATGGCGCGGCGAACATGGCCGTTAATGACGCTCCAACATTTAACACCCAAACAGGGGCCCTAAGCCGTGCTGCAGATATGAATTCTGCGCGGTGGTATCCGAGCGCAACCGTCTTGCCTAACGGTGAGATCTTATTAAATGGAGGCAGGGACGGCACTGGAAGGCCTGTCAATACGCCAGAAATCTATTCGCCTGCTACCAACAAATGGCGCTCTTTAATGGGGGTCTCAACCGTCGGCTATGGCTTTTTCTATCCTCGTCAATGGGTCGCGCCTGATGGACGATTGTTCGTTATTACCATTAACAAACGCATGTACTATGTCGATGCCACTGGCAATGGACAATTGCGTGATAAAGGCAAGCTCGACGTCGCTGGAAGCCCTTATGATGGAACGGCTGTTATGTATCAACCTGGAAAAATATTGCAAGTTGGCGGTAGTGGCCTGAATGCCAATCTTGAGGCTTACCACAACAGCACCAAATTGATTGACATCACCAGCGGCGACCCGGTTGTAACAGAGGTTGCTGACCCCGTAGAAACGGGCAGAATTTGGGCTGATTCGGTCATACTCCCCAATGGAAAGGTCATCATTGTGGGCGGCTCAGGTAAGAAAAATGTGCTGACCGATGTGGCAGTGCGCCCCGAAATTTGGGACCCAGCAGATTCAAGCTGGTCACAGATGGCGCCGTCTTCCACCGCACGCTTATATCACTCAACCGCCCTATTGTTAAAAGATGGGCGTGTGCTGGTTGCTGGAGGTGGTGCACCTGGTCCATTGAAAAACTTGAACGCGGAGCTTTACTCACCCCCCTATTTGTTTAATAGCAGTGGTCCGGCGGAGCGCCCCAATATTATGACGGCACCTGATGAGGCACCTTACGGCTCAAAGATTCTGGTCAGGCATAGCAACAATGATACCGTTTCACGTGTCACATTGGTTAAGACGGGAGCTGTTACTCATTCCTTTAATATGGAGCAGCGCTTTGTTGAGCTTGACTTCACTACAACGAGTCAAGGGGTTAATGTCACCCTACCAGACTCTGCAAACATTGCTACGCCAGGCTTTTACATGCTGCACCTAATTAATGATATGGGCGTACCGTCAGAGGCGCATATGATTCGTCTCTCAAGTACCGCAACACTAGATACCACCGTTGGGCCTTACCCTGTCGCTGTTGCTGACACCAAAACAGCAAAGGCTGGCATACCTGCTAAATTGGATGTGCTGTCAAACGATACGGGTAACGGTAATTTTCTTTCTGAGATCTTCCAATATACCGAAAAAGGTGCCACCACTCGTATTAGTAGTAACAAGGTTGTTTACACCGCCAGACCTGACTTTAATGGAACGGATAGTTTTTGGTATAGCGTAGAAGATAATCAAGGACGCACAACCTCAGCAAAAGTCACGGTCACGGTCAGTGGCGAGACAACGCAGGTTGACGTCCACCCAGTAGCGCTTGCCGATGCAGTGACAAACAGCGGTGGAGGCCGCACGACCATTGATGTGTTAGCCAATGATGCGGGAAATAACCTTGCGCTGGCCGCCCCAGATGTTTGGTCGCAAAAAGGTGGCAGCGTGCTGTGGGAGGACGACAAAATTGTATATACCCCCAAGCCCGGTTTTAATGGTGTTGACAAGATCTGGTATGTCATTCGTGATACACAAGGTCGAACCAATAGCGGTGAAGTCACCATTACGGTTCGCAATAACAATGTCATTGACGCAGCATCCTACCCAAGCGCTGCGCCTGACGTCATTAACGCGACTCAGGGCGAGGCGATCATTATCGATGCGTTAGCCAATGATACTGGGGTGGACTTAACCTTAGTTGCGCCAGATGCTTGGTCACTTAAAGGCGGCAGCGTGACACTGCTGAATAATAAAATCGTATACACCCCAGCGGCAAGTTTTAGCGGCACCGATAAGATTTGGTACGTGTTAAGTGACGCTCAAGGCCGAACTAACAGCGGTGAAGTGACGGTCTTTGTCGCAGCAAGCACCGACCCTGCCATTCTTAACCGAGTGACTGAGGTTGCCGATAATATGGGCACTAATACTGTTAGCGCCTCAACAACTGTTAACGAGGCGGTTACCATTGACGTGTTCGCTGAGAAAACCGAAACAGGCTTATCGCTTGAAAAGCTGATTGCCCTATCGTTAAAACAAGGGCGCGTGACGCAAGTTGGCAATAAAATAACCTACACGCCAAAGGCCGGTTTTATAGGTCCTGATAAAGTTTGGTATGTGTTCAAAAATGCACAAGGTCGAACATACAATGGCGAAGTTGATATTGACGTTGCCGCGAAAGCGACCAACTCAGAAACGACGACAGACAATACCGATGCTGACGCAGGCTCTGACGGTGGCGGCGGTAGCTTCTCTTGGTTGCTCATCACGCTCTTCCCGTTGTTAGCTTTACGCCGGTTCATAGGAGGCCTAACAAGCACTCGGCGCTAAATTCTTTAGCATTGCAAGGTTAACTGCGGCGCTTTGGTGACTACCAAAGCGCCGTTTTTTATGGGGCTATTTAACCTTTTTAGCAATATTGCTAGGCTCAATGTCAGCGCCATACTTAGCTTTTTGGTGTTCCTTTGAAAACTCAGCGCCCATAAACAAAATCACACACGAATACGACACCCAAAGCATCAATAAGACCAACGAGCCCGCAGCGCCAAAGCTTGACTCAGGCTCGGCTAGCTCAAAGTACAAATTCAGCACCTGCTCACCAATCTTAAAAAACACCGTTGCTACAATGCCGCCCATAAAAGCTGAGCGCCAAGCCACCTTAGCATCGGGTAAAATCTTATAAATCAACGTAAATAATACAGTGACAACAAAGAACGAAATTAGCAGGTTAATCAAGTAAATGGCCGATAAAAAAAGCGTTGAAAACTGAACTGATATCCACTCATTTAGCATGGTGACCAGCGCGGTTAACGACAGCGACATTAGTAGCAATAAACCTAGTATAAGTATGACCCCAAACGAGATAAGCCTAGTTTTAATAAAGCTCCACGCCCCTGCCGTCTCGTTGGCTTTGACCTCAAAAATATGATTGAGTGAGGTTTGCAGCTGTGCAAACAACCCTGTTGCGCCAAAGAACAATGTCACAAGGCCGATAAGCAAAGCCCAGATGTCTCTATTTTTGCGCTGCGTTTCCTCCACTATTTCACTGATGTTTTGTGCGGTTTCTGCGCCAAGCATTTGGCTAATTTTACCCATCACCTCTGTTTCAACGCGCTGCTGGTCAAAGGCAAACGCGGCAACTGCTGTGGTGATAATGAGCAATCCCGGAAACGAGAAAATAGCATAGTAAGCCGCCGCTGCACTGTGCATGAAGGGGTCGTTGCTAAACCAGTTTTTAAGCGATTTGATGAATATTTTAAGCATTATGATTAAACTCTAGTGCAGGCCCTGTGAGCAGTATTGGAACGGCGGATGCATAGGATAGCAGCTTCTTAAGAGCGCCCCCGTTTAAAATTTTCTGCCTGCTCAAACACGTTTTCTAGGTGGGCTTCGGTGTGCTCCATCTTCTGCGAAGCACTAAATTTTTAGCCGTTATACTACTGCGCTAGATCCAGCCCAACCCGACGGTAAATCTCTGCCATCGTTAGACTGCAGTCTAAAGTCGCTATTTTCACCACATCTTGGGGGTCATGATACTCAGAATAAACCCACTGTTGATCCTCACGTCGTCGGTAATGTTCAACTCGGCAAAAGTCTTGAGTGACCAGCAAATAGTCTGAGAGTGATGGAATTAACTGATAATGAAAGAATTTTAGCCCACGGTCATAGGCTTCAGTCGACTCAGGTAACACCTCAATAATCAGCAGCGGATTAAGTAATATGTCGTTTTTGTCATCACCGAAGTGTTCATCACCACAAGTAATCACCACGTCAGGGTAGTTATACTTATTAGTTTCTCTGGTTTTGGTTCTCACTTTCATGTCACTCACGTAAACACTGCAAGGACGTTCAGCAAGCTTATTGCCTAGGGAGACAACAAGGTTTGACGTGATTTGGTTGTGGGTGCGGCTCGCCTCTGCCATAGCAAAAACATTACCATTTAAGTACTCATGCTTAGTGTCAGATGTACGCTCATTGTCAAGGTACTCTTCAGGGCTGAGTTGGGCATTTTGTTAGCTCTCTGGGCGCGCTGACTCAATGAGGCATAATAGCTCAATATTCTCCGGTCTCAAAAATCTGGGATATGGCATTGATTAAAGTGTACCAGACCTTTGGCTTATTGGATTCATGAATTTATAATCGAATTGTGGCGGACTAGTCATATCAAATTATCATCATTTTTAAGTAGCTGATCAGCGCTGTAAACCTTCCCAAAATCCCCATCCATCATATTAGTAAACCGCTCTAAGTTGCTCAATGTCTGGCTAATCATGGGCCAGTTAGGCGGCGGTGCGCTCCAGCCCTCAGCCGTTTTCATATGACGCCGATCTGACAAGAACCGTGCCACGTAGTCTGCCGCTGGCAGCACTCTAAACATCGGGGTTTGATGATGTGCTAACAAGCTCTCATCGATAAAGGACTGCTCAAGGTATTGCCTAACGGGTGTGGAGAAGGGCAGTGTGGTGTTGAAGTCGTAAATTTGGCCATCTTTTAGTAACACGACGTGATAGTCCCAGAAAACGGGATAATTTGGCCGCTTGACGCCTTGCTGACACAGCATCGGGAAGTAGTCACCGTAGCTTGCGATGAATATGACTTGTCCACCTTGGTACTGCGGATGTTGGCACAGGTGCCAGATATTTTCTTCGCAGTAGTAGGGTTGGTATTTTAGTGGGGCAGTGTTGGTAGTCATACTGTTTTCATGGGCTTAAAGTAAACGCTTATGTCATTGTACTGGTATATTGCGTATATGGAAGTTTAGGGCTAAAGCCGTCTTTTAATGCATGCTACCCTAAGCGACTAAACAAGCCACCAAAAGGAGCCCATCTATGAGCAATTACGATAGCCTATCGCTGTCCCTTCGTGCGCCAGGCGTTATGCAAATTATGATGTCCCGCCCAGATGTTTTTAACGCCTTTGACGAGACCATGATCTCTGAGTTAGATAGGGCATTTGCCCAGTGTGTCGACGATGACACGGTGAGGGTGATTGTGCTGGCAGGGGAAGGCAAGCATTTTAGTGCAGGGGCCGATCTGAAATGGATGCAGCGCGCCAGCGAGGCGAGCGTTGAGTGGAATCTTGAGGATGCTCGCAAATTTGCCGGCATGTTAGGGCGTATCGACGCCTGCCCTAAGCCTGTGGTGGCAAGGGTGCAGGGTGTGGCATTAGGCGGCGGTGCAGGTTTAGTGTGTGCTTGTGATATTGCCATTGCAGCGGATAACGCAAGCTTTTCCATTAGTGAGGCAAAATTTGGGATTATCCCTGCGGTGATTAGTCCTTACGTGCTCAATGCCGTGGGTAAGCGCCAAGCACGACGTCTTGCGCTAACGACCACGCGTATTCGGGCGATAGAGGCCAATGAAATTAGTCTGGTACATCAAGTGGCGACGTTAGAAGGGCTCGATACGGCGGTTGATCAGACCACGACGGAGTTGTTAGCTGGCGGCCCTGAGGCGCAGCGTGAAATCAAAGCGTTATTTGCACAGATGGAAGTCGGGCCGGTGACCGAGGAGGTGCGTGAGTTAACTGCACAGACCATCAGCCGCATTCGTGGAACGGATGAAGCCCGTGAGGGTTTCGCCGCATTTTTGGGTAAGCGTCCGGCTAACTGGATTCCAGAAGATTAAGTCGTTTAAGGGTTAAGGAAAAACTATGAGTGTTATTTGTGAACTAGCCGATTTGCGTCGGCTCTATCATCGTCGTGTACCTAAGATGTTTCAGGGGTATTGTGAGTCTGGATCTTGGACGCAGCAAACGCTGTCAGAAAATATGAGCGATTTTCAAAAAATTCGCTTTCGTCAACGTGTTGCGCGTGATCTTGAGCCACTGTCGCTTGAAACGAAAATGGTGGGTATCGACGCTAAAATGCCGCTAGCCATTGCGCCGGTTGGGCTGCTGGGCATGCAGCATGCCGATGGTGAAATTCATGCTGCGCGCGCCGCTGAGAAATTTGGCGTGCCGTTTACGTTATCTACCATGAGCATCTGCTCGATTGAAAAGGTGGCCGAGGCGACCCAATCGCCTTTTTGGTTCCAGCTTTATGTGCAGCGTGATCGCGAGTTTACTAAAAAATTGGTCGATCGGGCCAAGGCGGTGGAGTGCTCTGCGCTAGTGGTGACGTTAGATTTACAAATGATTGGCAAGCGCCATGCCGATCATCGTAACGGCATGACAGCGCCGCCGCGATTGACGATTCCTAACATTCTCGATATGGCTCGTCGCCCGCGTTGGGCATTGAATATGCTGGGCACCAAAAACCGTGAATTTGGTAATATTCAAGGCGCTGCGTCTGGCGTTGAGGACATGAATGACCTTATGAAATGGACTGCGCGCAGTTTTGATCGAAAGCTCAACTGGGAAGATATCAAGCGTTTTAGAGATATGTGGGATGGCCCGCTGATCATTAAAGGCATTCTAGAGGCAGGCGATGCCGAGGAGTGTGTCAAGTTGGGGGCTGAGGCGCTGGTGGTATCTAATCACGGCGGGCGTCAGCTTGATGGAGCGCGTTCGGCCATTTCTGTGCTGCCTGAAATCGTCGAAAAAGTTGGTGATGATATCGAGGTGTGGATGGACGGGGGTGTTCGTTCGGGTCAAGACATTATTCGGGCAAGGGGCATGGGGGCTAAAGCAGTGATGGTGGGTCGCCCGACGGTGTATGGATTGGGCGCAATGGGAGAGGCTGGCGTGCAGCGCATGTTGGAGATTTTCCATGAAGAGGCTGAGCACACCATGGCGTTTATTGGTCATCGTGATATCGACTCGATTTGTCGGGATGATTTAGTAATTGGCTGATTGGCTGATTAGAGTTTGAGCGGTTTGAAGTGTCTTGTTGTAAAGCGCTTCAAGCTGCGGGTATAGGGTCAGCTAATCACGTAAATGTGGCTAACTCTATCGATTGTTCGCGATAGTGTCGTTAACTGTTTAAAAGTCCCTCATAGTGTTGAAAATCAATACAAAATAAATAATAAATCCTCTGTAATATTAGTGATAGCGCAGTTCAATTGCGGTTTCAACAATCGACTTGCATAAGGATATCCCCCATGTCTTTAAGAAAAGTTAAACCTGCACCTCGTGCGACGCGAGGCAGAAATCTATATATCATCGCCGCGTTGCTGGCATTTAGCCACAGTTACGCTGAAAAGGCGCAGCGGGTCAGTTCAACCTTAAACAAGCAAGCTGTTGACGCAGCTAAGTGCTATCGAACCGATTACACGGTGGATGAGTATAAAACGGTTAAAGACAGCATTGTCTCCAAAGAGTCTAGCTCCACTTTCAATATTACCCGCCCAAGTTTTGGTGCCTCGACCACGCGGGTCAAAGTAAAAGATGAGTACCGCCAGTTTGATGTGACGCAGACCGTATTTCAGGACAAACCGGTTATATTTAAAATGCAAGACGGCCGCACAGATATCGATGTGAATGCGGTGGTTTTTGATACCGTGACCGAGACGGTGTTGGTGCAGGAGGGGTACGTCAAGTTCGAGATTGTCCCTGAGACGTTTAAAATTGTTGAAAAAGCGCAGTTGGTTAGGGAGGCTTATACGCGCCTTGAGGTCATCCCCGCAGAGTATGAAACGGTGACCGAACGGGTGTTGGTTAAAGAGGCCAGTACTCAATTAGAGGCGATTCCGGCAGTCTTTAAGCCCCAACAGCGGTCGATTCAAAACAAAGACCCTTACACCTCACTGTTTGTTTCACCTGCGGTATTTGAGCCGGTCGCGATTACGACGGTGATTCGGGAGCAGAGCAGCCATTGGCAAAAAGTGTCGATAGATGATTGTCGCTCGGTGCAGCCTAAAGATTGCATTCAAACGTGTCTGGTCACCGACCCTGCCATTGAGCGCACACTGCCTAAACAAGTGCTAAAGCGCGCGGCAAAAGTATTATCTTTTGATAAACCCGCGCTGACAACGCCCGTGACCACTGAGGTCTTAGTTGAGGATGCGAGAGTTGTCAAAACACCGATTGAGGCAAGTTACCAGACACTAAAAAAGAAGGTGTTAAAAACACCGGACCGCGTACGCGAGATTGAGGTGCCTGCGCAATATAAGCTGATAAAGGTCAAGGTGATCGAGACCCCAGCTTCGGTAAAAAAGAGCTTGGTTCCCGCGGTTTACAGCGACGTGACAAAAACTGTTATTAAGTCACCTGAGTCAACCACTGAAACACGTGTTGCCCCGCTACTGCGTGAGATTATGACCCAAGTGGTGTCTGAGCCAAGCCGTTCAAGCAGAAGGGTGACACCGGCTGTTTACAATGACATTCCCGTGCAGACCTTACTGAAGGATTCTTTCGCTACCCGCGTTGCTGTGGCACCTGAGTACCAAGAGATTGAAAAGTCTTTACTCATGAAAAAGGGCGGCGTGTTAAAGCGGGTTGAGGTGGCGTGTGACAGCCAGCCGCTTAGCTAATACACAACCGCCTAGCTAACACCAACCCACTCACTCAATAAAGTTGATATTGCGATGTCCTATTTAACATTAACAAACATGGCCTTGAACACGGCAGTGCTAGTGCTGGTACTGGGTCTTATTGCCCCTGTACAGGCTGAACCGCGCACCGTCAGCGGTGTGGTTGTGGATGCTGACAGTCGAGAGAAGCTAGATCAGGTCAGCCTTGCGTTATTTGAGGAGGGGCTATCTGTAAAGACCTTAACCACTACGCCCGATGGTTTGTTTTCGTTGGAATACGATTTTAATCAGAAAAACGATTACCAGCTGATTTTTAACAAAGCTGATTATTATAAGTCGAACGTGAATCTGTCTAGCGCACTTGCAGGCGGCCAAATGCCCAAACAAATGACAGTTTCGATGAGCGGTGAGGAGGCTTCGTTTATTTTTTGGGGAACTTCATTGGACCGTGAAACTGGTCAGCCGATTAGCAATGCGCTGGTGACTAAAACTAACCTGATGACCGGCGAGCAGTCACAGATTCAAAGCAATATCGACGGGCGCTATTCGCTGACAATTACCGCAGGTTATGAGTATGGGGTGGTGGTACAAACCTCGGATCATTTAAAGCGATTTAGCCGGATTAATTATTGCAATGAGACCTTAAAAGCGTTGGATAAATACTGCTTTTTTGGTTTTAATGATGTGACGCTCAATGAAAAAGGCAGCGTGTCGGGGGCGTCTATTTTGATGGATAAGATTGAGCTGGGGAAAAAATTTAAGGTCGATAATATTTATTATGATTCGAACAAAGCGACCATTCCTAAAAAGGTGCTGCCTAACTTGCGTAAATTGCTTTATACACTGATCGATAACCCACAGATTATTGTGGAGTTAGGCTCGCATGCGGACTCGCGCGGTAGCGATGAGTACAACCTTGCGCTGTCTCAACGCCGCGCCGATGCGGCGGTTGACTATGTGGTTAAACAAGGCATTGATCGTAAACGTATCCGCTCAAAAGGCTATGGTGAAACGATGTTGGTCAACGAATGTCGCAATGGCGTGAAGTGCGACAGCAAACAGCATGAGGAAAACCGGCGTACGGAGTTCGTCATTGTCGGCATCGATGAGACGCATATGATCAGCAAATAACAGTTGTCGGACAGATATGATTAGGCGGACTTTTTACTAACGATTAATAAGCTCAAGCCCACTGTAACCAAACCGATGCCCACCCACTCAAGGGGGCTGGGTACTTCACCCAAAACGGGAATAGCTAGCAGGGCTGCCATTGCAGGGACCACAGCCGAAAAGCCAGCTGTTAAGGTAGGGCCTAGGTGCATGGCGGCTAAGGCAAATAAAATGACCGCTAAAAAGCCCGGCCCCAAGCCTTGAAAAACGGCTTGAAATAAGACGATTGAAATCTCAGTGTTCGCAATGCCACTGGGTAAAAAGAAATACCACAGCGGTAAAAATATGAGGGCACTGGGCATAGTCACTAAAGCCAATGCTTGGCGCGGGGTCACGCCCCAATGGCGCACGCCAACGATATAAACTGACATCACCGCTGAGGCGATTAAAAACAATACGACCCCTAGCATAATGTTATTGCCACCGCTTTCTAAGCCACTAAAAGCTAATAGTAAACCGCCAAAAATGATAACAGCAATTGCAATGAGTTGATTGCGCTGTGGTTTTTCACCCGAGACAAAAAATACGATTAGCAGGGTAAAGATAGGCAGTGAGCCGTTAGAAAACACCCCACCGTAAGCCGCTGAGGCTTGGGTTAAACCGAAATACATAATGAGGGTATAGATAGCGCCAGGGCCACAGCTTGCCATGAGGAGTTTGGCTTTAAACGGTAAATGGCTTGGCCACCATGCTTTAAAAAACGGCAATACCAAACAGCCTGCCACCATAAAGCGCAGCGCAGCAATGTCGTAAGCCTGCAGGTTTGAGGTAACGCCTGCTCTGGAAAAGACGATAAACCCTGACCAGATAAAAATAATGATGATGGCGCTGAAGATGCCCAGCGGGATATTGGGTTTTGACATATCAAACCATTCTTTTAACACGGCAATGCGTATCTAGTCGATATGCAAACAGGAATTTTAAACAAGCCACGACTGCTGCGAAATAATCATCACGCAGCAGTCATGTCCTAACGTTGCAATAGGGTTAGTGCTTCATTCCTGCCATACCGCCTTCATGTCCTAAAATTGAAGGGTCCAACATGCCAAAGATCATCGCGATGTGGCCAAAGACTAGAAATAGCGCAATACAGGTCGCGTGTATCTTTAACTTACCTTCACGGTCTTTGTTCCTGTCAACAAATCCTAGCTCTTGCAGCGCAATCCACACTAATGGTAAACCACCGATCACATAGGTATACACCGCAATGACGTCGATAATCGTGCGCCATTCACCTGCCATCGTCACGGGGATAATGGCCTGGGTAACAATGTAAATAATGATGCCGATAAAGTAGATACCCACGAAGATACCTGAGTAACGGTTGATCTTGTGGACGATGCCATCAAACTTACGGGTGAATAAAATGTAGAGCTCTGTGATAGCCAATGTTTCAGCCATCACGATGGGAATGGCCATAAAAATTATTAAGTTCCAGGGTTGGTTAACCGCCAACAGCTCCATATAATGAGTCATGTTCATATTATTTTTTCCAAATTTTTAGTAGATGGCGAAGTGCCACTTAAATACGTTTATTCAATAGTTTTGGATGAAATTTTGGAGGTCTGAATAGAACATCGGGTATATGCCTGACAAGGCGGGGCGCTAATGAAACGTAGGCCAATTGGTGATTTCGACTCATTAGCGGTAACAGTGAAACAGTGTGTAGCGCAGCCGCTCCAAAGCAGCAGTTGTGTATTTTTGGGTTGTCCTCGTCGTGCACCATAGTGTCACAATGCAAACCCATATGGCTCACCTTGGGTGCTTCAGCTTTCATGGGTGCACTACCCACATCATGGATAGGCATAGCCGCGGCATGAAGTATGCTAAATAGAAGGCTGAAACAAATGAGGAGTGTGAATTTCATCCATTAATTATAGGGTAGCACTGTGACTTGCACAATTTGTTCCTTGCAGTCTTAGTCCGTTCTGAGATGAGTGGTATACCTTATACGTAAAAAGTGAGAGATATGGAATATAAAGATTATTACGACATTCTTGGTGTTAAAAGAGAGGCGACACAAGATGATATAAAGCGTGCCTACCGCAAGTTAGCTCGAAAATATCACCCTGATATCAGTAAAGAGACCGACTCAGAAGTCAAGTTTAAAGCGCTAGGCGAGGCGTATGAGGTGCTCAAAGACCCTGCTAAGCGCGAAGCTTATGATCAGCTAGGGCAAGACTGGGAGGCAGGGCAGCAGGGCTTTAAACCCCCACCAGATTGGCAGCAAGACTTTGACTTTGGCGGGGGTGGCTACACTCAGGGAAACACTCACGATTTTAGCAGTTTTTTTGAAGATTTGTTTGGCGGTGGGCATGCCAACAGTGGTGGCTATCACGCAACTGGGCAGGGCGCAGGCTATCAGGCTAAAGGTGAAAACGTTCGCGCTAAGATTATGATTGACCTTGAAGACTCCTTTAATGGTAACAAGCAATCGTTCAGTATTAAGATTCCCGAGATTAACGCTCAAGGTCAAATCGTCGATAAACAAAAGACTCTGAGTGTGCAAATTCCAAAAGGCATTAAAGAGGGGCAATCCATCCGCTTAAGCAAACAAGGAGGCCCGGGACAAGGCAGTGGCGAGCCGGGAGATTTACTGCTTGAGGTGGAGTTTAGCCCGCACCGCCTTTACAGTGTCAATGAAAAAGACATCTCACTCAATGTGCCCGTTGCGCCATGGGAAGCCTCACTGGGTGCAACGGTTAAAGTGCCAACGCCGGATGGTAAACAGGTGGACATGAAAGTACCGCCAAGTTCACAGCATGGGCGTAAACTTCGGCTAAAAGGCAAAGGACTTCCGGGAAAAGATGCGGGGGATTTTTACGTGGTATTGCAGGTGCTTTTGCCGCCCACGTCTGATCCAAAAGTTAAAGCATATAATGAAAAAATGCGCGATGAGATCGATTTTGACCCGCGTAAGTACTTATTCTAAATTGAGAAATGACTATGAATACGACCGTGATTAAAATATCTGGCAGCATTCTTGAGGAAGAACCGACTATAAACCTTGCACAGCTTTGCCAGTATTGCCAAACCCATGCAGAATTTGTGATTCGCTTAGTTGACCAAGGAGTGATTGTGCCTATTGAGGGGGAGTCCACACGCTACTGGCGGTTTCACCAAAGTGCACAAATTCGCACACATAAGGCGCTGCGACTAAGGCGCGATTTGGGCATTAACCTTTCTGGCATCGCGCTATCGCTAGAGCTACTAGATGAAATCGATAGTTTGAAAAAAGAACTGAATCAGCTTAACCATATGGCCCAAGTGGCGGTTTATGAGGAGCGCTAAGGTTTTGGAGATCTCTCCAAAACTCAGTCATTAAAATGACATTCATGGCATTTCAACGTTAGTTTTCACGGTCTTGCTTTGGGCTTTGAATTGAAGCAAATTACTCAGCATGGGTTCCAGATACTTAGCGATTATATAGGCCGTAATGACCAGAAACAGGATGGCCGGATAGGGATACAAAAAGGGGTGTAACCAAGGAGCCCAATCAGCCATTTTTATAATGATCGAAGTCATGGCATTTTCATGAATCAGGTATAACGGGTAGCTAATGAACCCAATAAATACCAACACTTTGCTTTGCAAGAGATTTTGTAAAAGGCCCGATTTAAAGCTCACTGCAAATAGTGCCGAGATGAGCAGTGCACCAATAATTACCTCATAATCAAAGCCAAGCGCATCGATTCTTACGACTAAAGAACTTAGTATCATCAATAAAATACCGGCATAAAACCATTGGTTTTTTTGCGTTTGAAAATAACGATAGAACATAGTACCTGCGGCAAACCAGCCGAAGTGTTTGAGACTAAGCGCATTGCTAATTATCTTTAGAACATTCAGGAATTGGTGTTCAACGCTAGTGGAGAGGCTAAATATTATTATCCAAAAAATAAACAAAGTAACCAGCACAGGAATTAAAAACTTCCTACCCAAGGTAAAGTAGGTCGCTCCAGCAATAATATAAAATTTGAACTCAACGTATAGCGACCAGAACGCACTTTCCAACAGTGGGATATCAAAGCCTACCAGCTTTGACCACCAGCTTGGTAGCGTGAATGTGAGGCCTGGTAACAGGCTTAACATATTGGGCGGTATGCCATCGGGCCGTTCGTGAAAAATAGGCAGCGTTGAATAAATTAAAATTGATGCAATCAGCATGGCTGGAAAAAGCCTGAGCCAGCGTTTGTAGACAAATACTCTGAAAGTTGTAGTTTTATCTAGTGTCATGAAGATGACAAAACCCGATATCAGAAAAAACAGCTGTACGCCTAGCCAACCCAGCTCAATGACTGGAATATTCGCATAGGCACTGCCATAAGGGTAATGCTCTGGCCATTGTACGTAGGCGTGGAAAATGACAACCAACAGTATTGCTAGCCCCCGCAAGCCATCTAAAAATTGAATTCGCATGTAACAGTGTTTCCCATAACAACCTAGACACGACTAAGCCCGTCAGATAAAACTGAGGCAGTCTAGCCGTGAATTTTTATTAGAAACGACAGCTTGAAGATAGGAGCTGCCGCTAAGCCCGAATTAACACGCTACGAAATTTAATCAGGAAAATAGGAAATTGCATGGGAGATATTGGTGAATGAAGAGAAGTATTCACCCTTAGGTTCTTGGCGCTTCGAAAAACTATCTTGAGCCTGCTCTTGTAAAACGGCGTAAGCAATCTGGCACAGTTCAGTGCAACAGTTATCAGATTCAGTGCACTCGGGGTCATTATGACAACCGTGACCTTCACTGTTGTTATTCTCACGTGATGTGCTGTGATGCGAGTTACCAGCGTGGTTTTCCAGTGTAGCAGTTTCAGCACCGTGCCCTGTAAGCTGGGGCACTGTGAACCCTGCGACAGCATTTACTGTCAACGAGAGTAGCATCAATAAAATGAGAGAATATTGCTTCACAGGTTTAGCCGTAAGCCGGGCCCGTCACGCCACTCATTATTGCGGTTATCACGAGTATCACAAAGCCAATCCACATCTCTTTTGTGATTGAGCGTTTAAGCGTTGCAGTGGACTTTCCATTGCTCAGGCTGGGTACGTAAGCAAATTTATGCAGGGCGGCGATTGACAGTATGAGTGCCACAGTACCCAGCTTGAGCAGCAATAAATTACCGTGTCCCGTGTCTATGAGGTTACTAAAACTGCCTTCTAAATGATAAGAAATCACAACCCCAGCTACGACTAGGAGCCCCACTAGATACATGGCTTGTTTGCCAAAATTGACCATCAGTGATTGAAGGTTTTGGACGCCTAGCACATCACAGGCACAGCGCAATGGGTACAAAGAGCCTATCCACCACATCGCTACGACGACATGAAGAACCAAGGCAATTCGAACCCAGATTGGCGCCTCAGCGGTATGTCCGGTTAGTGTGAAAGAGGTCGCAATCATGAAAGCCCCAATCAGAGAGAGCGTAGCGAAGAGATCGGTAGAGACTGGTTTCAACCACATCATGACCATCATCAATACAATCAGGCACCAACCGATCAGTTGTAATTTGTAACTTTGGCCAACGCCTGAGCTCCAGAGGATGTCAGCATAGTCTGCATTGAACATTCCCAAAATCCCCTCTTCTGCAAAAGATCCGACTTGCAAGAAAAAACTAATCGTCACTGTAATGAAACCAAGCAAGCAACCCATTGGCAGATAGCGAATGAAAGGAATTTGGCGGTCGTTGTAGCGTGATAGGGTGAACATAGCGGCTAAGCCGCCGACGGTCATGGCTAAGGCAATATAAATCAATAGCTTGTTCAAAATAATAGCAACAACCCAGCCAGAAATACTGGTGTCATTCATTGCTGCGTTATCATCGGTCACACTGCCCGTTGAGGCACTGTTGCCCACGTATTTGAAACCAAATTTGCCTTTAATTTTGTGTCCATCAGCACCTGCTGAGACCCAATTGGCTTTGTAGGTTGATGTTTTTAAACTGGGAAGAGGAATGCTGAAATGCTGAGTGGGTTCACTCGTTGTTGGAAGTTCTAGATTGACTAACTCACCATTCGCCGCTTTAAGCTCAAGCTGCATCAACTGAACAGCCCCTTTAAAGGTTAGCTCAATCATTTCTGGCGCTTGCTTCAACACAGCACCATTTTTTGGGGATGATGATTGCAAGCCGGTATGAGCTGAGGCTGCTGCACTAAACAACAGAAAACAGCTAATGATCAGTAAGTTAATTATTTTCATTATTTTATCTTTTCATAGATTATTAGAGATCGGTGTTACTAGGGGAATAATAACACCGATCAATTATGCCTGGATTAACAGGCACGGCTTAGTACGCTCTTAGTGTTTAATGAAGCGCTACTTCAGCGTGCATACCCGCTTCGAAGTGCCCCGGTACATTGCAAGCGAACTGCGCTGTTGACTCGCCCATGAACTGCCAAACTAACTCTTTAGTTTTTCCAGGTTCAACACTGACCGTACTGCCATCTTCATGCTTCATATCTGGCATAGACTGCATCATTTTTCTATGAGCAACTTGCTCTTCGACACTGCCGATACCAAATTCATGGGGCACTTTTCCCTTATTCATCACGACAAATTTGACGATATCACCCTCTTCGATGTTCATGTTAGAGAAGTTAAATTTCATGGTGTCCATCATGTGAACCGTAATAGTTTTATTAGCCACCGCGCCTTTCTCAGCGGGCATGCCCACTGCACTCATTTTGTGACCTTCATGACCTTCCATGACATGTTCCGTGCCGTGGCCATCACTATGTGCATCGTCATCTGTTGATGCAAAACTTGCACCAGAGAAACCTATGGTTAGTAAACCTGCCAATAACCCTATGTGAATTTTTTTCATTACATCGATCCTATTTTAAGTGAATTGTAAAATGTTAAAACCAAGCTTCAATGCCTAATACCAACTGTGTGTCGGAGACATCTTCACCTTCTGCTCTTGCAAAGTCGGCTGTGTTGCCGAATTTTTTTGACCAACGCAGCCCAACGTAGGGCGTGAATTCACGCTTAACTTCGTATCCAAGCCGTAACCCTACACTCGCTTGTGAAAAACCTGATCCAGCGCCTGCTTCCTCATCGTCTTTACCGTAAAAGCTTAGATCAAGCTCGGGGGCTAGCACGACTTTTTGAGTTAGCATCAACTCATACTCGGCATTAAACCGTGCATTGGTTTGCCCGTTTTTACCCAGTGCGAAGCTGGTGTCGATATCAAACAAGTAAGGTGCCGTTCCTTTCATACCGACGACCGCCCACTCTCGACCTACTGGCTTAAAGTCTTTTCTGACACCAGCCTGCACATCCCAATAAGGTGAAATACCACGGCTATAGAGTGCTTGAATTTCACCTTCTTCCAATTTGCCACCACTCATTTCTAAGTCGGTTTTTAGCCAAAGCTTGTGAAGGTCGTAGCCTAACCACGCGTCTGCTTCGAGGGTGAGCGTGTTGTCTCCCGCCTTATTTTGGGCCACTTCAAATGCATCAATCATGACTTTGGTGACAAACGGGTCGTCAATCATGTGCATTGCACCAGGATATGGAAGTGGAATATTCACGTCCATTGATCCATCACTGACGGGGATTTTCTTCGCCATTTTAGAGTGGTCCATGCCCGGCATTTTGGAATGGTCCATCCCTTTCATCTTGGAGTGATCCATGCCCGGCATTTTCGAGTGGTCCATCCCTTTCATCTTGGAATGATCCATAGCCGGTGCTTTTGACATTTTTGCCATGCGGGCTCTGGCTGCTTTAATTCTGGCGGCCTTTGCTTTGGCAGCAGGACTCATGTCCTGCATTTTGGAGTGATCCATCCCCTTCATTTTAGAATGATCCATTGCTGGCGCTGGCTTTTTGGCCATTTTCGCCATGCGTGCTTTAGCAGCTTTTATGCGAGCGGCTTTAGCAATGGCTGCAGGGTCAATACAGGCAGCTGCTTTGGCATTGCTGGCTTTTTTGCAGTCAACTTCACCTTTATGTTTGGCAAAGGCGGTTGGTGCTAACGCTAGGCCGATACTGATGCTTAGCAAGGTTGTTGCTAGTGATTTATTATTCATGATTAATCCCTTAATTTACGCAACGATGACACGGCGGAACATGCCTTTCATATGGAACAGCAAGTGACAGTGATACGCCCATTGCCCCTTGGCATCAGCTGTGACTAAGTAGCTGATTTTGGCACCGGGCTGAACCACGATGGTGTGCTTACGGGGTAGGTAGTTATCATCTCCACTTTCAAGCTCACTCCACATACCATGCAGGTGAACGGGGTGGTTCATCATCGTGTCGTTGATCAAAGTGATACGAACGCGTTCGCCATAGCGTAAGCCGATGGGCTTTGCTTCGTTATATTTCACACCATTGAATGACCACATATAGCGGCTCATGTTGCCCGTCATATGCAGCTCAATCTCACGGCTAGGTGATCTTTTATCTTTAGTAGGGTAGTAGTTGCGTAACTCTCCGTAAGTTAGCACTCGTCTGCCGTTGTTACGTAAGCCAACGCCAGGGTCATCGAGACGAACTTGTGGGTTGGTCGCGACCATATCGACCTGAGGGCCCATTTTGATCTTCACACCAGATTCTGCAGGTTTCATATTGCTATGATCCATGCCGGCCATGTTGCTGTGGTCCATCCCCTCCATGCTTTCCATGCTGCCGTGATCCATTCCCATGTCATTCATGGTTAGGGTGGGCATTTCATCCATCGCAGGTACCGCTGCGCGTTGGTTCGGTAGGCTGGTTAGCGTGCCACGGGCATAGCCTGAACGGTCGATAGCCTGTGAGAAGATAGTGTATGGGCCAGCTTTTGGTTCAACGATGACGTCATACGTTTCAGCAACACCAATTCGGAACTCATCGATGCCTTTAACAGGACGGAGATCCTGCCCGTCACTGGACACCACTTCCATTTTTAAACCGGGAATACGCACATCAAAAAAGGTCATTGCTGAGCCGTTGATAAAGCGTAAACGAACGCGCTCACCGGGTTTAAACATCCCTTCCCAGCCGCTGGCAGGTGTTTTGCCGTTAGTTAAAAAGCTGTAAGTGCGACCTGTAACATCTGAAATGTCGCGGTCACTCATGCGCATTTCATTCCACATTTTGCGTCCATCAACGGCTTTTTCAAAACCTTTGGCAGCGGCCTCTTTAGTGAAATCACTGAGCACTCTTTCACGGGTGTTGTAGTAGTGGCTGAGCTTTTTTAGCTTCGCGTAGATCTCTTTTGGACTTTCATCTGACCAGTCAGAGAGCAAAATAATGTGATCGCGATCGTACTGAACCACATCTTTCTCGCGAGGGTCGATAATGATAGAGCCGTATAAGCCGGTTGCCTCTTGATACCCTGAATGGCTGTGGTACCAGTAAGTGCCGCTTTGTATGGCTTCAAATTGATAGGTGTATGTTTCACCGGGCTTAATGCCCGCAAAACTCAAGCCCGGAACGCCGTCCATATTGCTCGGCAAGATAAGGCCGTGCCAATGAATAGAGGAGGTGACGCTCATTTTGTTAGTCACGCGAATCGTGATGTTTTCGCCTTCTTTCATACGCAAGGTAGGACCCGGCAAAGAGCCGTTGATCGTCGTTGCCATGCGTGGCTGACCAGTAAGGTTTACAGGTGTTTCTGTCAGCGTTAAATCAAAGGTATTGCCTTTGAGCATTGGAGCATCTAGCACGTTGGGTGCTGCAAATAATCCACTCGGCGCCATGCCTGCAACTAAGCCCGTCATGCCAAGCCCTTTTACAAACTGGCGGCGTGCAACATCAGAAACACCGGAAGTGTTTGGAGGTAATTTGTTCATTGTAATTCCTGTCAATCTTGTTTTTATAGTTTGATTGCTTAATTGAGGTGAGCGGTAGCGCATTTAAACGGCGGATGCAGTCATGCAAAACAGCTTTAAATCAATGTAAGCGAGGTGGCAGCTGACAGCGCGCGGTTGCGAACGGTTTTGTGCCTAGGAATTAAACGGTTTGAGGGGGGCGGAGCATCCGACTGTGAACAGAACGTGCGCCTGTTACAAGGTATCGAAACTCTGGCAAAGGAGGGTCCAGAGCGGTGGTAGAGGAAATATCCGCGAGTACTGCACTGCTGCAGTGGTAGACGCATGCGCCGCAGTTAGATTCGTCACAACCTTCATGCTTTGCGCTATCTGACTCACAATGATCCATCATTTCATGATCGGCATTCATATCGCCATGACAATCATGAGACATACTCATGTCCATGTTGCCCGCTGAGGACATCATGACTGACCCGGCAATGCTGTTCGCATTGAAGGTGATCAGTAATATAAATATGAGTAACAGTCGGTTCATGGGGCATGAGTATAAAGTCTGGAGGTACCCTAGGGTCAAGCGTATTTTCTAATTAATTTAATAAAATATCACTTTATCAGATGAGCGGGATTTTTAAGAGGCAAAGAGTAATTGCCACGCCCAACCTTGATGAGTCTTTTATCACTAACTAACTTAGCTAATGCTCGATAAGTTGCTTCATGGCTTAGCGCAATCGTTGCAGAAAATTGCTTTATTGAGTCTTTTAACAAGCCTTGGCTAATAGCGATATAAACTCTTTCATGTGCGGAGCGAATGGCTATGAGTTCTTTTTGGCTACGCAACGTTTGAATTTGGCTTGCAAACCGAGCCATTAATTTCACTGAAAAATCAGGGTGATTTTCAGCATATTCTAAAACTGTTCGGGTACTAATTTTGGTAATTAGAGTGTTCTCGGTGGCTACAGCATTGCAGTGATAGGCTTCAGAAAATATTGCGGCTTCAGCAAATGTTTCTTGTGACCGTGCCAAGTGGATAATGATTTCTTCACCCGCTAAACCGTAGCGGGATAAAGTAACTTCGCCAGATTCAAGGTAGAACAGCCCCGACACACTGTCACCCTGATTAAATAGTGTTTCCTGTTTTTTCAGCGTTAGCTTACTCAAAGCGTGTGGTGGTAGCTGGTTAAATGGTACGGGTAGATTATTCATAAGATTCACTCTATATGATTCAAATCATATTTAAAGTAATGATTTCTCAATACACTATTTGAATCATTCAATCTGAGACTTTATAAGATGAAAAAAATCATAATCCCTGCGTTACTACTCATAACTGTTGCGGTGATTGCAGTGGTGGTGAAAGACAAAAGTGGTATGAATCATAGCCAACATAATATGAACCCAGCGATGCATAGCGTGGGCGCTAGCAGTATGCCAAAGGAGGCAGGTGATGCAGGTTTTGCGGCGATAGCTGAAATCGTCTCACTGCTTTCAAATGATCCAAACACGGATTGGACTAAGGTAGACATCAATGGCCTTCGTGAGCATTTAGTGATGATGAATCAATTAGTGTTGGGAGCGGTTGTTGACGAGCAAGAAACCCCAGGTGGACGTCGTTTCAGCGTGAGGGGGAACGGACTTGTTTTAAAAGCTATTCAACAAATGGTTCCTGCTCACTCGATAGCGTTAAATAAAATGAGTGAATTTACGGTATCCACAGCGCCTATCGAGGGGGGATATACAATGGAAGTATTAGGCAATGACGCCGCGACAAGTGCCAAAATAAAAGGGTTAGGTTTCTTTGGGTTAATGGCCACCGGCTCCCATCACCAAATGCATCATTTGATGATGGCATCAGGGCAGGGGCATCACTAATGCCCCTTTAACGATAACCTGAGAGAGTTTGATGCAGCGTTTTGTTCATGAAAGGTTTACGTCTTCACTTTGACGACCAAGAATCTAGCTTAACCCGATTCAAGCGTAACGCATTCGCAATGACCGATACGGAGCTCAAGCTCATGGCAAGTGCCGCAATCATGGGCGAAAGCAGTAAACCAAAAACAGGGTAGAGCACGCCTGCGGCAATCGGCACCCCTAAGGTGTTATAAATAAAGGCAAAAAATAGATTTTGTTTGATGTTTTTCATGACGTTAGTGCCAAGGTTTTTGGCTTTAACGATACCTAATAAATCGCCTTTCACTAAAGTGACCTCGCTGCTCTCAATGGCAACGTCAGTGCCCGTACCCATAGCGATACCAATGTCAGATTGAGCTAAGGCAGGCGCATCGTTAATACCATCCCCTGCCATGGCGACCACTTTGCCCTCACGCTGTAAGGCTTTGATGACATTAAGTTTATCCTCAGGCGAGCACTCGGCTTGAAAGCTTGTTAGGCCTAAGGTGTCTGCAACGCTTTTGGCCGTGCGCTTATTATCACCTGTTAGCATAATTACCTCGATGCCTTGGTGCTGTAAAGCCTTGATGGCCTGTTTGCTGGTCTCCTTAATAGCATCGGTGATGGTGACAAAGCCTTGTACTACCGCATCGACGCAAATATACGAAACTGTTTTTCCTTGCTCCTGCTCGGCAATAACTTGCTGGTCTAGATCGGGGCTAAGTGTTGCGTTCACCTGCTCCATTAGCTTTTTGTTGCCGATCGCAATCTGCGCACCTGCAACGGTACCGATAACCCCTTTGCCCATCACCGCTTCAAAATCTTCAGATGATTGGGGTTTTATCCCCTCTTGCGTGGCAAACCTAATAGTTGCCTCGGCTAGAGGGTGCTCGCTGTATTGATTGAGCGATGCAATGTAACCCAATAACTTGGCATCAAACTGCCCCGATGCATTGACGACTTTTTCAACTGAAGGTTCGCCTTCGGTAATCGTGCCGGTCTTATCAGTGATTAAAACATCGACTTTACTTAAACTTTCCAGTGCTTCGGCATCTTTTATCAATATGCCATTTTGGGCACCTTTGCCCACGCCTACCATTACCGACATCGGGGTAGCAAGCCCCAAGGCACAAGGGCAGGCGATAATGAGTACCGCAATCGCATTGACAAAAGCAAACACCAACGCAGGGTCGGGTCCAAATACCGCCCAGACGATAAACGTAATCACGGCGATAGACAGCACGATGGGCACAAAATATTTGGCAATCTTATCGGCTAGTTTTTGAATGGGTGCACGGGAACGACTCGCGTTATTCACCATTTGAATAATTTGTGACAGCAGGGTTTCAGCCCCTACTTTTTCCGCTTGCATCACAAATGATTTGTTGCCGTTTATGGTGCCAGCGCTGGCCGTGTCGCCGATTGACTTATCTACAGGAATCGGCTCACCACTAATCATAGACTCATCGATGTGACTTGACCCTTCCGTTATTTTTCCATCAACCGGAATCTTCTCTCCCGGCTTTACTCGCAGCAAATCTCCCAGCTCAATGGCATCAATAGCAATCACCTTATCGCCATCTGGGGTGATCAACGTCGCTTCGGTTGGAGCTAGTTTTAAGAGTGCTTTAATGGCGCCATTGGTTTGACTGTGTGCTCTGGCTTCTAGTAACTGACCTAACAATACTAACGTTAAGATAACAGTGGTCGCTTCAAAATAGACAAAGACAGTGCCCGCTTCAGTTTTGAACTGGTCGGGAAAGAGGTCGGGGAAAAGTAACGCGATTACACTGAACACCCAAGCCACACCCGCGCCAATACCGATTAAAGTGAACATATTCAAATTGCGTGTGACGATAGACTTCCAAGCACGTTCAAAGAACATCCAGCAGGCATAAAACACGACCGGCAGCGATAAGAAAAACTGCACCCAGTTCCAACTTTGTTGAGAAAGCAGTTGTGTCAGCGGGTTGCCTGGGATCATCTCTCCCATGGCGATAATGAAAATTGGCAGTGTAAAAAGCAGCGCAATTTTCATTTTGCTCATTAGCTTTTGGTACGTTTTGTCTTCTTCGTTACCACTGGATTGAACCGGGACTAAATCCATCCCGCAAACAGGGCAGTCGCCAGCGTCATCATAAATTTTGTCGCCTTCACACTGCATTGGGCAGTAGTATTTACCCGTAGCGCTCGCATCAAAGGTAGGCGCTGTGTACGTTGTTTGGTTATCGGCATTGCCACCACAACACGCTGATTTGGTAGGTTCAGAGGAGGGCTCGGCGTGGCCTTTCATTGTAATTGAGTAGTTACCCGCACGGCTTAAGGCCGCTTGCATCGTCTCGGTGGCAATGTGGTTTTCCATCTCTATTTCAGCGGCATCTGGCAAGGTGACGGTGGATAGTGTCACGCCATCGATAGCATTGAGGGCCTTTTCTACGTTGCTACGACAGCCGTTGCAGGTCATGCCGGTTATTTTATAACTATGTTTCATGCTATCCCTCTTTGGTTTTATCACGCTTTGTGATGCTTAGCTTGCCGATTGTAAAACCCTCTACCAAACTACAGGTCAAGTATTTTTATAGTTTATTACTCAAATGAGCATAGTATGTAGTTTGTTTAATAAATTATTTCTTGACCTAAACCTAGGTACAGGGTTTTACACTTACCTGTATAAAACGCACACTACTAAAAAACTAACGAGAAACATGATGAAAATACTAAATATTATAATCACCACCGGATTGTTAATGATGAGCTTCAACGCTGCAGCTCATACCGGTATAAAATCCACCTTACCTGCAAATAATGCTGTTCTTAAGCAGTCCCCAGAAACGCTGACGCTGAGCTTTAGAAACGCCGTGCGCTTAATGAAAGTGACTTTACTCGATACTGATGAAGAGAAGGTCAAGACTGACTTTAAACCAACGGCAAAAGCGGCCAAGGCCTTTGTTGTCGACTTACCTGAACTGACGGTTGGTCAGTACAAAACAAACTGGGTGAGCATGGGAAAAGACGGCCACAAGATGAAAGGCAGTTTTGTTTTTACAGTGGACAACTTGAGTACAAGTGCAAACACAGCGTTGCCAGCGGTTGAGCCTGTCGTTGCAATAGCAAGTGTCGATGCGGTAAAGAAAATTAATCGTCTACCGCTGCCATTAGTAACGGTCTATAAAAGCGCTACCTGTGGTTGCTGTGCCGCTTGGATTGATCATATGAAAGAAAGCGGTTTTCCAGTTGAAGTGCACAATGCAGAGAACCTTAACCAATACAAAATTAAAGCCAAGTTAGGTGCAGGCTTGGGTTCTTGTCACACAGCATTTGTAGGTGACTATGCAGTTGAAGGTCATGTACCGGCTTCAGATGTAAAAAGAATGCTTGCACAGAGGCCAGATATTTCAGGATTAACCGCGCCGGGTATGCCAATGAGCTCTCCAGGCATGGCACCTAAAGGTAGCAAGCCTTCAGGTTATGATGTGATTAGTTTTAAAGATGGCGCCGCGGTGGGTGTGTTTACTAAGTACTAAATAGCTACGCTGTTTCATTGGCTCTAACGAACCTTACAAACGTGTAAGGTTCGTGCAAACTTCCTGTAATCCATTTCTCATATAGTTGAACTCAAGGGCGGCAACAAGCCGATTAACTAAACCAACCGGAGTACAGCACATGAAGAAGTTAATAATCCTCACTGCGTCAGTAGCAGGTCTTTTAGTTACGAGTCTTAGCACAACTGTTTCAGCGGATCTGGCCGAGATAGAGGCGCAAAAAAGCGCTGCAATCACTGCACCAATGGCGGTTAGCATTGCCGAAAGATCAACGGGAGGCAGGAGCACGGAGGTCGACTTTGACCTTGAGAATGGCCGAGCCATTTACGAGATTGATATCAAAATGAGCAATGGCTCAGAAATCGATGTTGAGATCGACGCTAACACCGGCACCGTCTTATCTAAAGAAGTCGACTACTAAGACCATAGAAGTGCCGACGAGACAATATATAAACACTAGCTCGGTCTTCACACCCCACAAGTCCTAGTCGGATTTGTCCGTAAGTTCTCCTGACCTCCCCAGAGGTCAGGAGACTGGGGAAAATAAACTCCTTACCCACGCCTTCAATATTTAGACCAAAACGTCAAACAATCTCATTATACTGCGTGTCTTACCGGTTCAATCAATGCCCTCTTGGCAGGAGTGACATGCACATATTACTGGTCGAAGATGACCAAAAGCTTGCTGACTATATCAACCAAGGACTCGTAGGTGCTGGGCACACCGTTGACCACATCGTCGATGGAAGCATTGCACTGGCGGCGACTGTCACTGAGCCTTACGATGTCGGTATTGTTGACCGAATGATCCCCGGTATAGATGGCTTATCTTTAGTCAAAGCACTTCGAGCGGCCAAAATAACGCTGCCAATACTTTTTCTGACCTCACTCGATGGGGTCGATGATCGAGTGGATGGTTTACAAGCAGGTGGCGATGACTATCTTACCAAGCCCTTTGCATTTCCTGAGCTTCTAGCACGCGTTGTGGCATTAGGCAGGCGACCTCCAATACAAGGTGAGGAGCTGACACTAACTTACGCCGACGTTATTATGAATGTCGTTGAGCACAAGGTTACTCGTGCAGGTCAAGTGTTGGAGCTATTGCCGAAGGAGTATAAAATCTTAGAGATTTTCTTGCGAAGCCAAGGTCGTGTCATAACAAAAAACATGCTGCTAGAGAAGGTTTGGGATATTCACTTTGACCCAAAAACTAGCGTCGTCGAAACGCACATAAGCCGCCTGCGCGATAAACTGGACAAACCGTTTGATAACAGCCTGTTGAAGACTGTGAGAGGCGCAGGCTATAAACTGGACGTTAGTTGATATGTTGTTCTTAGCCATTGGAGTACAGCATTGACGACGGCAAGAAAACCACCGCAACCACATGTAGTGCTCAGCCGGTCAAGCGCTATTCAGCAAGGGTTGTTCGATCTTTGTATTTTTTTGGTTAGTCTGTTTATTCTAACGGTCATCACGTATTCGTCGATACAAAGCGCCCTTTCTGCGAAAACGGATGACAATTTACGAGAGAGCATGAGGGTTTTCATACAGCAATCGTCTAACGGCGCGATGATGACGTGCGATACGACCCTTGAGACATTGGACCAAGCCTCGTTAGGTAAAGCGCTTTGCATAGTCTTCCCTAAGAACGAACTTACCTTAAGTCGCAATCGTATCTTTCAAAAGACTGGCTACAGCACTCAAGCAATGGGGCAAACCCATAAGCTTCGCGTAAGCTATCGGCTCTTAGTGATGCATCGGGCGGAGCGCGTGTTTGTAGTGGCTGAGAATAACGATAATGATCAAGATATTCTTAAAATGATCATATCGTCCTTTGTGATAAAAGGTTTAATTGCTCTGACCCTTACTGTCTTGTTAGTCATTTATCTGGCCAACCGTTCGAGTCGTCAAATTGCCCGGATTGAGCATGTGCTAAGGCACGCGGCGCAAGGCGACCTTAAGCAGCGCATTGGCCCTACGGATAAAAACAATGACTTAGCTCATGTCAGTGCGCAAATAGACGAGATGTTGTCTCGTCTTGAAACCTCGGTACTAGCGATGACGGACATTTCAGCTAACATTGCCCATGAATTAAAAACGCCAATTTCACGATTGCGCCACGATTTGATTACCGCGCTTGATCAGGCAGAGCAGGGCCAAAATGCAGTAGCGGTTCTAAACGATGCTTATGAGGAATCTAGCTACATTACGGAAACGTTTGACGCATTGTTAAGAATTGCGCAGATTGAAGGCGGAGCAAGGCGGGCTAATTTTGCTGATTTGGACCTTAATAACCTAATTAAAAGCGTTGTGGATATTTATGATGAGGTTGCTAAGGACTCGGGAATGACTTTGGCGTTTATTACTAACCCAGAAAATTTTGAACAGCCTGTTTTGATTAATGGCGATAAGGAGCTTCTAGTCCAGATGTTGGCTAACTTGATCGAGAATTCGATCCGATATTGCCCCAAAGGGACGGCGATTTCGATTGCTTGTTTGGTTGATAGTGAGCAAGTGAAATTAAGTGTGTCCGATAATGGATTGGGTATACCGTTGGAAGATCGAGAGAATGTATTTCAGCGTTTGTATCGGGGGGACAAGAGTAGGACTGATAAGCGAGGAACGGGGCTTGGTTTGTCATTAGTAAAAGCGATTGTTGAGCTGCATCGGGCTGAGATTGAGTTGGTTGATAATGAGCCTGGGGTGCGGGTTGAGATGAGGTTCCTGTAAGCACTTGGGTGAGATCTAGCTACCGAGTTGGTAACAAGGATTTAGTATATCAAATCCTTGTTAGTTGTATATTATAGATAAGAGTATGATATATTAACTCTTATGAGTACCCTAAGCCAACGACAACAAGTAATCAGCTATGTAAAGACTAAATCAATGGTTAGCCCAAGTGATGTAGAGTCCCAAGGTTTGCCTCGTGCTTACCTCTATCAATTGGCTCGTGACGGTGTGATTGAACATGTTGGAAGAGGTGTTTATCAGTGGCCAGAAATGAAACCAGATATACATTCTGCACTAGCGGAAGTTGCCAAAAGGGTTCCCAATGGCGTTGTTTCTCTGCTGTCAGCACTCAGTTTCTACGAACTAACTTCACAAAACCCCTTTGAGGTTTGGATGGCGCTTGAGACCAAATCTTGGAAGCCTAAACTTGATTATCCTCCTACGCGTTTTATTTTCATGTCTGAAAATTCAATAAAAGCAGGTGTGGAAATTCATGAGATTAACGGCGTGGAAGTCAAGGTTTTTAGCCCTGAAAAGACAGTTGCAGACTGTTTTAAGTACCGAAATAAAGTTGGGTTGGATGTGGCCTTAGAAGCTTTGAAAGAAGGGCTGAGGCGAAAGTTGTTCAGTGTTGATGAGCTTATGCGTCATGCTAAAACCTGTCGTGTGAGTCGAGTTATTCAGCCCTACGTGGAGAGCCTTGCTTGAGTAAAAATCTTGCTATATCAATCCGTAGTCGTTTACTAAACTTGGCCAAAAGCAAGCGAGAGAACTTCGATTACGTATTAAGACAGTACTTGATGCAGCGGTTACTTTACCGTTTGAGTACTTCTCATCATCGCGATCAGTTTTTATTGAAAGGAGCGATGTTGTTTTGGGTTTGGAATCAAGACAGTCATCGGCCAACACGTGATATAGATTTATTGGGTTTTGGGAATAATGACAAGCAGCATTTGTCAGATGTGTTTGCAGGCGTTTTCGGATTGCCTGAAGATGATGGCTTGGTGTTTGAAAGTGAAGCTGTTCGCGTTATTGATATAAAGGAAGATGCAAAATATCAAGGCGTTAGGGTCACAGGTCACGCAAATCTGGACACCACTAGAATACCGTTTCAGATTGATATTGGCTTTGGTGATGCAGTCACGCCTGAAGCAGAGATTGTTGAGGTTGAGTCATTTCTTGACCTTCCAAACGCATCTATTGCGGCATACCCTGTGTATACGGTGATAGCAGAAAAGTTTCAGGCAATGGTTGAATTGGGCATTGCGAATAGCCGCTTAAAAGACTTCTACGATGTGTGGATAATAGCTAATCAATTTGATCTTGATGGGGCTATTTTAAGTCAAGCTATAGCTGCAACATTTAAGAGAAGAGAGACAGATACAACCCTTGCTAGTTTGAATCTCTTTTCTGATAGCTTTAAAAATAACCAGCAAAAGTCGAAACAGTGGAATGCTTTTTTGAATAAAAACAAGTTACCGCAAGAAGAGCAATTCTCCGATGTGCTATTGGCAATAGAAGATTTTATATTGCCTGTCTACAATGGTTTATCTAAAGAAGAGAGTTTTTGTAAGCAGTGGCTATGCGAGCTAAATTCATGGAAATGAATAAACAAGTCTAGTTATTTTGGTTTAAATTACTCGTCCGCAACAACCTTCTTCTTAGTTTTATTCTTAATATTCCTCAACCAATCAAGCCTTAGCTTAGCCGTCTCAGAAACCTCAGATAGCCCTTGTCCCATGTGCTGAACACCTTGAGTAATCTCTTTCAACTGCTCAGCCACATCACTCTGATTCCCGTTATCATCGACACTAGCTTTAAGCTGCTGAAGCTGATCCGAAATCGTACTCAGCTGTGGTAATAACGCCGCTTCAATGCGTGGCTGTGCTAAAGTTTGATTAAGGTCTTTTCCAAGGCTAGATAGACCAGTCGAAATCTGTTCCATCTGTTTAGTTAGCGGTGTATTTTCGCTGCTTTCAGTAACTGACTTCCCTATCAGATAGAGTTGCGTTGCAATCGAATCCAACCTTTTCGACAAGTCAGTACTTTTCCCACCTTCTGTTATAGACGTACCGATTTGATGCAGCTGCTTAACGACATGTTTAACCACGGTTTGCAGCTGTGCCTGACTCGAAGATAAAACCTCATCCGAATGCTGGAATGCCGTACTGATCTCACCCAACTTGTCGGCAATGCGTAAACCAATTTCAACTTCAGCATTCTTAGACATTTTAGTGTTTTGAAAGGCTTCTTTAATCGCTAGCCAGCGCTGCTCTTCGGTTTCAGTAATATTGCCGCGTAGCTCTGCTAGTTTAAGCAAGTTCTCCTCAGCACCACCGGTGAGTAACTGAGCTTCACCTTGGTAGTGATCCTCAATCATCTGCATCAATTCATTATCATTCATCGCGGCAGAAATTTTCTCTGCCATCTTATTCATGTTTCGATAACTACCTTGCAGCTTGAACGGAGGCTCAGTTCGGTATTCGTCGTTTTGTGCAGCTGAAATAATATATTGCTGATTAACTTTAAGCACGACTTCTTGCACAGTCAGCATTTTCTTAAATACGTCATTTATTTCATTTAGCTCAGCGCCACCGTAGCTGTGACCCAAGTCGCTAGTACTTACTTCACGTCCTTTAGCCATATCGATCAAGGTATAAATGTCTTTCATCTCACGAGTGGCAAGCGGAGCCAATACCTTGTTAGACGTTAAGCTGTTTTCGAGATAACTCAGGGCAAATATATCCTGCTTGTCACCCAGCACTTCACCCAAGTTATAAATGTCGGCACGGTTGGCCAACATATCAGGAATCTTAAACACCTCGCCAGATTCGGTGTAAGGATTACCTGCCATGATGATGCAGAAGCGTTTGCCACGCATATCGTAGGTTTTAGTCTCGCCTTTCCAAACCCCATCGATACGTCTTGTGCCGTCTGTTAGCGAGATGAATTTCTGCAAAAACTCAGGGTGTGTATGTTGAATATCATCCAGATACAACATGACGTTATTACTCATTTCCAAGGCTAGATTGATCTTATCCAGCTCTTGCGCCGCCGTTGAGTCAGGCGCCTGTGTTGGGTCTAGTGAAACCACATTATGACCAAGTGATGGACAATTGATCTTCATGAAAATCAGACCCAAGCGACTTGCCACGTACTCCATTAGCGTAGTTTTACCGTAACCTGGAGGGGAGATAAGCATTAATAAACCCATCAGATCGGTTCGCTTGTCTTCTCCCACGGTTCCCATCTGTTTGGCAAGGTTGTCACCAATTAAGGGTAGATAAGATTCATTTAGTAGTTTATTACGCACAAACGAGGAAAGCGGTCGTGGCTTAAATGAGTCTAATCTAAAGGTTTTACGTTCCTCATCAATAATCGAGCCACGAAGGTGCAAGTAACGTTGGTAGCGCGTGATGACGTACTGTTTATGATACTGATAGCGCGTTAAGAACTGATCAAATGACAGGTCTAGATAGCGGTCGGTCTCATCACTTTTTATAAGAGGATGATCACCCAGTAATTTATTAATGCGCATCTCAAGCGGTGCATTAACGACATCACCGGCTAAGCTTTCTTCCAAACTAATGAGGGCGACTGCCTCTGGGATGTAGTGAGCAAGATTATTATCTTTCTTACTGAGTAGGGCTTGTAGCCAAGCGCTAATGAACTGCCAACGTTGCCCTGTTTTACCTTTCAAGCGTTCAAGTGCAGCAACAAAGCTATCTTTAGACTTCGCCAGGTCAAGGCTACGCATCAGCTCTTTTGCAAGGTCGGTGCCGTAAGCGCTAAATGAGAACCTAAGGGTAGGTTGTGATAACTCTTCAATAAGGTAGCTTGCGGCCTGATCAAGCGTCGCGTCAGATTCAATCACGCCAGCCAAGTCTGCTGACTCTACAAATGCGGATAAGCTCTTTTTAACTTCAGCAGCTAGTTGTGAAAAGGCGGTGTTATCTGAAAACACCCGACGCATTTCAGTCGCTGACAAAGCGCGATCTGGCCATGTCTGTGCTTGAGTTTCAGTTTGTACATCACCCCAAAAAACTAAAGCGATTCCTCTAGCCATTGGGTCAAAACGCAGTAATCCTGCTTTTGCTTTGGTCTTTAATAATTGCGTAAGAATCAGCGTCGCGTCATGATCATGAATACCTTTTTCATAACCTTCTTTATAGCGCGGTGCGGCAAAGTCACGAACCGTTTTAACTAAGTCATCGTCAACGGCTATTTCATGGTTTTCGATGGCATCTAAAAGCTGCCCAGCCAAATACTCGGCACGATAAAACTCAGGCGTTTCTGACTCTAAATTCTGCTCCCAGTAATCCCGTAAACTCTCGAGTTCTGGCGCGTCTACCTGCTCAAAGAAATCCGTTCCACTCAAGTGAATAAACTGATGATCGCCTCTAGGTAATAAAGTCAAATCAAGCTCTTGAGTCGTGACACTAAAGCGATGAGCTGGGCCTAGCTTGATGACGTTTCCACCATCTTCATAAATCTCCTGCTTATCGCGTAAACCACGAATAGCCTGTTCTTTATGTCCTTTGAGACTGCTCTCAATATCATCGGCTTTAACGCTGTCATCTAGATCACGTAATTGATCAGCGATATCGCCCACTTTAATCACTAATGGGTCAGCTGCATAAAAAGTATTTAGCTCATCCATCTCCGTAAACTTAGCGGTACGCCGTTGTATCGAGGTAATGATTCGGGTAGCGGCATCCATCAAGTTCTGCGCACGCCGCTGTCGCTCATTTACCAAGGTTTGCTTATGTGCCTCAAACGACTCATAAACCTCTTCACGCTTGCTAATAATGTCCGTTAGGAATTCATCATGATCGCTAAACTGACTTTCTAATTCTTCAATCTGGATCAGCAGTCGACTGAGCTGTTCGTCACATTTATCTGGTGTAACCGCCAAGCTAAGTGCATTCGTAACACTTTGACTGAACAGCTTGAACTGCACACCAAACTGCGCGGTGGCTTCGTTCTTGCCGATGTCTTTTTTCTTGTGCTGAGTACGCGCTCGAGACTGGTTTAACTTCGCATAAATCTCAGAGATATCCTCTACAACACGAATGCGTACCGTGGCATCGTCGACTTTCAAGCTGGCCATTAACTCAGACAATAAATCCAAGTCACCTGCCATTTTCTCTTGGTTTTCTAACGAAGCTTCAAGCTTAACTAAAGTGTCGGCGGCTTCTAGCTCTTCGCCAATAGTAGATAGTTTTTCACGATAGGGGACTAACGCCTTCTCGCCAGCGAGGAAGTGCACGGTGTCTGAGCCTAACGACTCTTGGACTTCCAACAGCTCTTTCTCAAGCTCTGCAATACGATCCTGATCGATATATCGATATTCACGGATCGTCATCAAGTGGCCGCGTTGATGACGTACCTGATTTAGCGCTTCAACAAACTGTTCGGTCTCATCCCAATCATCTGGGCGTAGCGACTTGATAATGGCTTTGTGCTCACTCTCAGCCTGCTGCATGGCCGTTTCAGCTTGCAGCCGAATGCTTTCAACCTTTTCAAACTCATCCAACACCTTGTCAGAAGTACTGCTAATCTCGCTAACAACCTGTTTGATCTCAGCAAGCTCGGCACTTTCAAACCAGTAATAAGCTTCAAAAAGACGGTTACTATCCTTAATCAGCTGGTTGTAGTGTATCATTGACACGTCAGGCTTTTTGATACTGCGAATCAGGCTGTAAAGGTCTGAAATACCTCTCACTAAATCAGCGTTACCAATGCGTGCATAAAAGCTGTCACCCGGAGGCTGTTGGCTGGCGTACTCATCTGAAATAAACGGTGTTTGCCAGATTTGCATCGGATGAATGCGCGTGGCTTCGTCACTTTCCGAACTAAACAGCACCATCTGACCATTCGCAGCGATAGCGTAGCCGTGTCCGAAGATAGGCGTCGTTAAGCTCTTTTCGATAAGATTGTAAGAGAAAAGCGCCGACATGCCAGCAGTTGGCTCATAGAATATATAAAGTACATCTTCGCCGTTGGGTGAGCGAATCATCCGCTTAAAGCGCATATTGCTGACATCACTATCAAAGCGGCGAATCTCACCGTTTTGCAGATACATTCCACCTGGGAAAATGATTCCGTGATCTTCTGGTAGTTGAATGCAGGACTGACCAATCTCATCGATACGATCAACTTTTTCAGTCGCACGATTAAAGACTAAATAACGCCAAACCTCTTCTCGGTAAGGCAATATTTTAAGAAGTATTAGCTGGCCGACTTCAGCAAAGAATATCTTGGCATCATCCAAAGCTTGGGTTTTATCGCTGACTTCTTCTTGGAAAATACCCAAGCCAGTGTTGGTGTTGTTTTCCACCTTAATGGTGAGGTCGCCACCAATGGTTTCGACAAACACAGTATCTAGGATGTTTAGGTGAGGGTTGGGTCCTTGCACAGCAAAGTCGCGTCCTGCCTGCTGCCATTCAAAGTCCGCTGACTCGGGCAGAGCAATGTCGCGTTCACCACGATTATCAATATACGTCAGGTCGCCAGAAGGCATGATCTCCCAACGAAATACCCGTAAATCACTAATGCGCTCGCCGATTTGAAATGACGCTAGCAGCTTGCCGTTTCTCACCATCAGCTGGATTAACCGAGCATGCTTGTAGTAAGCGTAAAGCTCCCTGAAGTCATCTGCAAAGCTAGGGTCTGAAAGGAAGGTACCTTCAACAGCAACGGGCTTTAGTTCGAATTGATTATTCTCTTCGCTAAGTGAAAATAGCGTGAAAACATCATCAATTCGGGTTTCTTTTTTTAGCCCGATAAAAACGTTATAGCCAAACAATAACTGGTCGCCAACCTGCACAATATCGCGAGCCACACAGTTATTTTCAGTGCGGACACGCATGCGCCCCGTCACTTCCATGGCGGCGCTTTGGAACTCATTCAAACGCTCAGCGTTGAGTGATGAGGTAAGCGTCTCTAACGACTTACCCTGTTTTTCCAAGCGAGAGCGAATGATTTCGTAAGCATTACTCTCGGCAATCGCGCGATCTGTTATCGAGCTTTCTTCTTGATTTGACATGTGCAGGCCCGGCGATTTGTTTAAGAGTCAGATTTATTATCTAGTGTTGCCGTGTTCGAGTTTAAAAACTTCTGTATCAAATCATTAGCGGTTGGGCTTTTACCCACAACACCTTCAATAGATTTACCTAACGACAGCGAACGAGTAAACGACTTAAAGAAGTCGCCGTCACCACCGACAATATCAATTTTAGCTTTAGCCAATGCGGTACCCATTGCTTGCGCCTGCTCAATCGATACTTTCTCATTCGACGTAATCTCAGCCATGGCACGCTCAAACTCTTTCTCAATTTTGAGGCGGAATTCTTCATGCTCTCTTGCAGTCTCAGACATATTTCCCAGCGCTTCCATCTTGTCCGTCAAACCTTCGGCTTCGGCTTTGAAGCGTGCAGAAATCACCTTAGCTTCTGCAAAACCTTTCTTCTCCATGGCATCCGCTTCTGCTTCTTCAACTTGCACATCCGCAAGCCCAGCAGCGGCAAGTTCAGCCTGAACACCTATCGCGAGCGTCTTCTTAGCGTCAGCTTGCTTAGCCGATGCTTCAAGCTCAGCGACCGCTAACGTATTAATCTCTTTAGCTTTATAAATGGCTTTAGTCTCGTCAGCTTCTGCTTGCTTAACTTGCTTCACTAACTCTTCTTGAGCATCGGCTTCAGCACGTAATATAGAGACTTGCTTCTGGCGCTCGGCTTCAGATACTTCACGTACTTCGTTAATCTTTTCTTCTTCCTGAGCAACCGTCTTTTCTACGATAATTCTTTCACGGATGGTATCGGCTATTTCCGTCTTTTTAACTTCGAGTGCTTTCTCTTTATCGATGCGCTGAAGCTCTACCTCACGCTCTCTAGAGACTTGCTCTAACTCTCGCGCACGAATCACTTTTTCTTCTTCAATTGCGACAGCACGTTGGCGGTTATTAGAGGCTACTTCCACTTCACGTTGACGGTTCTGCTCTAGGATGTCGACTCGCTCATCCGTTGTAATTCTAGCTTCTTCTGAACGCAATCTTTCCTCTGAAGTAACCTTTGAAGTTTCAGCTTCTTCACGTGCTTGAATGCTTTCAATCTCACGCTTCTGGCGCGCTTCAGCATCTGCTTCTTGACGTTCCAGTGCCAACATCGCTTCACGAGTTTCAACGTCCTTTTTCTTCATCGCCATTTGCTGGTCACGTTCCAGCTCATTGGTTTTGATGTTGTGTGTAGCAGTTAGCTCGGTAATTTTACGAATACCTTCAGCATCTAAGATATTGCTTGAGTCTAGGGCTGACTTTGGCGTCTGCTCCAAGTAATCAATTGCCACGTCTTCTAGTGCGTAACCATTCAAATCATCACCGATGACTTCAACGATCTTGTCACGAAAGCCAATACGATCATCAAACAGCTCAACAAAATCCATTTGCTTACCCACGGTCTTCAAGGCTTCAGCAAATTTGGCATTAAATAACTCGTTTACAGCGGCTTTATCCGATGCGCGATCCACACCGATAGCTTTGGCAACTTTTAATACATCGTCTTGTGTTTCATTGACTCGAAGGTAAAACGCAACGCTGATGTCCGCACGGATATTGTCTTTACAGATCAAACCATCTTTGTTCTTTCGATCGATCTCTAACGTGATCAAAGACACTTTCATTAATTCTTTTTTATTGATGACAGGCCAGACGATTCCGCCGGTGAATTTCACTTTTGGCATGCTGCTCATATCATTGATGATTAGCGCCCAACCCTGAGGGACTTTGACGTAAAGTTTGGTTACTGCAAACAAAATACAAACGATGATTAACGCAATAATGCCGACGACAACGAGTGTCATAATTGAAAGTGTACCCATAGCGATGCCTCTGAAGAAAATTTAGATTAGTTGTTTGTTACGTTAAGCTGCCACTAGTTTGGCGGCAGGTACTAGGACATCTCAATCTGCAAAGATGCTCCAGAGAATTTTATTTTGCTGGCGTGACTTGGTAAAAACCGGTTACCTGATCCAGACTTTGCAGTCTGACTAAATCACCCCTCGCGATTGTATTGTCGACTGTGCAGCGTATTTTTAGTATTAGTCCGGCGCCACCGTCTTGTAGAACAGCTTCACCTACCGTGGCGGTGACTTTGCCACTGCGCACCTTGACGGTTTTCCCGATAAGGTCCTTAGCTTGCTGTTGTGGCTGGCGTTTGAAAATAGGCTTCAATGGCTGTAGTAATGGTGAAACGATAATCGCACCAACAACCGGGGCCAGTATCAAAATCCACGCACCAATGGCAATTTGTACCCAACCTGATGGCAGCATGGGGTAGATAAAGTACACCGCTAGAAAGCTGAGAACCCATGAGGCAAGGATAATAAAAGACAGGCTAATTGTTATAGGAATGCCGTCTAGCTTGAATTTAGACAGTAAGCTGCTAACGCTTAAAGAGGACTCGCCGATGTCTAGGTCGGTATCTAAGGCTACATCACCTTCTGAGCCTTCAAAATCCCCCAGTCCGAAGCCTGCGACAAGCCAGTAAAGTAGTACTAGTACCAATAAGCCGCTGTAAAATACGGTTGGAAATGTGAATATGCCTGCGATGAAATCGCTCACTAAAACCTCCTACTCCATTGTTTTGTATTGTTATTCTTATACTAGCAACTTTTATAAAATAGTGCATTTATTTTCAGCCACTTAGCTCAAATTAAGCTACGTGGGAATCTAACACAAAACCATAAACACTCCCTTAATCAAGTGCGGCTACTGTTAAGTTAACGAGCCCTTATTGAAGCGATGAGTGTAAAAGACGGTTGATACATTATTCTAATTTCCGCTTAATCGGCCTTTTCTACCGTTCATAAAGCGTTCAGATTGACTGCTTACCTTTTGTCCAATTAAAAATAC